>Ga0208783_10000026_pt1 | contig 91954 bp, 149 predicted proteins | sample DEB19_08_DNA_2_FD_184529 | JGI IMG/M metagenome (GOLD analysis project Ga0208783, IMG submission 184529) | Aqueous microbial communities from the Delaware River and Bay under freshwater to marine salinity gradient to study organic matter... | ecosystem: Environmental > Aquatic > Marine >... | reverse complement strand
GGACATTAGTGATCTCAACGTAGTCCGCCGCGCTCTTGAAGCGTTGCCCGACTAACACACAATGTCTTACAAATCCTACCGCCGCAAACGTCTCATGTCTGAATCCTCCTCCTCTTCTTCTGGCGGTATCGGCTTCACCGGTGCCCTCGCCATCCTGTTCATCGGTCTCAAGCTCGGTGGTGTGATCTCCTGGAGCTGGCTCTGGGTGCTCTCCCCGCTGTGGATTCCGCTCGCCATCGGCTTGGCCGTCCTGCTCATCTTCGGCATCAGCGTTCTGATCGCCGCCCTTCTCTCAGCCATCTTCGAGAAATGACTAACCGCGAAGCCTTCATCGAGGTCGCCCGTGGAGCCGTGCTGGGTCTCGGGATTATGGGCGTGTTCATCCTTTTCATAGCTCTCATCGGCACGCCGGAGCCCACTGAGAAGTTCACCGTCGTGGACAAATACAAGGGCTGCGACGTGGTTCGTTACACCGACCGGAGCAACGACTGGCACTACCTACTCGACTGCAATGACACTAACCGTAACTAAGGTCTTCGACCACGACTGCCCAATCTGCTCCTTCATGGCGAGCTTCGACGGCAAAGTGCTGTTCGACCTCAAGCCTGCCGTGACGATGAAGGCAATAGAACTTGGCAGATTGATCGATCCCGACAACGAGAACGCTTTCGAATGCATACTAGCGCAGTACGTGGAGCGACACGCCGTCAATGATGACTACACCCTGGACCTGCCAGTCTACATGGTTACCCAGGGTAAAACATATCTCGGCCACACAAAAGGCGAGCTCTCACAGAGCGAGCTCCGATCCAAACTCGAGGAGATCATAGCAGATGCATCGGATCCGAAGAGTGAAAGTGGGGCCGGCGAGGGGTGGGATGTTCTTTGAGAGCGCCTTCTGCTTCGACGAGACTGATGACAAGATGGAGGTCCTCCTAGTAGACGATGAGCACTTCGAGGTGCTGACCTTCGACAAGGAGACCCTTGTCAGCGAGTGCGGGCGCTTTCAAATCCCGCACATCGAACTTTGATTTAGGAGCTTTTGTGAGTTGGAAAGACGGGGTGCAGGCCTAGGGCGACACGCTCTAGCACACATCAGCGGTGCGGAATTCGCTGAGCTCAATGACGAGCATAGATTGCTCACCGCGTTCAAACGCACCGTACTCAACTTCAGTCTGGAGGCGCTGTACGAGCCACAGATCCACAAGTTTGAGCCCCAGGGCCTGACGGGCATCATCCTACTCGCCGAGTCTCACATTAGCATCCACACCTGGCCTGAGCGGGGCGAGGCCGCCGTTGATGTCTTCACGTGCGGCAACCGTGACTCCCGCAAGATCGCAGAGTTCTTCTGCACCGCCTTGTCTGGCGGGCACTTAGATGTCACAGTGGTGGAACGATGACCAGCAGGAAGAAACTCGTCAAGAAAGCGCTCAAGCACCCGGAGTTGCACACTCCGGCTGAGCTAACATTCTTCAAGCTCTGGCTTGAGTCCCGAAAGGCTCGCAAAGAGGCTGAGAAAACCGAAAAGAAGACCGAAGACTGAGGTGTACTCGCTTTAACATTTGTTACATTATTGGTGTACCGTGCAGCTCACCTTGTGACTGTTTCTACCAACGATCGTGGCCAACAAAACATGTGGGCGAAAGAACCTGAAATGATTGTGACTGACCATCCCTACGGCGTGCCCCACAACGAGCGTGCTGAACTTCTCAACGGACGCGTAGCTATGATTTCAATCATACTCGCCTTTATTAGCTATGCTACTACTGGTACTTTGGCTTTCGGCCTATTCTGATGCTAGTTGACGCCACAGAAAAAACTATCTACTCTTTACTTGAAGGATCATTTGACTGGTCCCTTCTAATCTACGATCTTGAAGCTCATGCTGAAAAGCGAGGGCAACAGTTGGGGATGGAAGAGCACCACATCGAGCCCGAAAGAGAGAGAACAGTTTTTCTGTGGCCTTTTGAACATCTAGCAATCCATGTGGCCCACGCAAAGCTATGTGATACTGGCAAAAATCGTGCTAAAGTCGCGGCATTCGTAAGAGCTTGGCCCGGATCTTACAGAAGAATCCTTCAAGTTTCACCGGAACTAAAAAAACTTCTGATCTCCTTTGGCCAATGTCGTCCCGGCGTTGCCGAGAAAATGAACGCCCATCCAAACACCATTGCTGCTAGAAGCGTAAAAACTCAGGCACAATTAGAGGCTTGTAGACAAAATGGCAAAAAGAGTGGTCACAAGGTAAGTAAAGCCTTGAAAGGCCGTACTATCACTTGGGGCGGTAAAATCTCTGAAGCCATCAATGGTAAAGGTGATTACACTTGCGAGAGGTGTGGCAAACACATGAAGGACATCCCGGCTAACATTATTCAACACCAACGTTCGTCTAAATGCAAATGACTGGTTTTCTTTTTACTGCCACGTCTATAGTCTGGTTGGTTCTATTGTTCCACTCAGTGAACCAACTCTCCAAGACTTATGATGTCTGATGGACTACGCTAACCCAACTGAGATCTGGTGGCCGCACCCGTCCGCTCTCGACGACCTCCAAGTTGAGTTCGGTGAGGACGAAGAGGATGGGTCGAGCCAAATCCATCTCTCTGCCCTTGACGGCACAGAGTGTGCGGCCTGGCTGAACTACTTCAATAGGACTGAGGAACGGAAGGCTGCTTTCGAGCGTGCCTTCATCCAGTCTCTCCTTGATCAAATCGCGATGCTCGAAAATGGCAAAGTCAAAGGGATCCCTGACGAACAAGATGGAGATCACTCCGGTGGTCAAGAAGACGTCACAGGGACGGTCTAAGAACACCAACCTCGCAGCGACAAGTCGTAATGGACGGAAAAAGCGCAACAGAGGGCAAGGAAGCTAACATCATCCTTTACACATGGTGGGACGGAGACGTCCCATTTTATGTGGGGATTGGCCGGCCCGGACGGGAAAAGCAGTGGAGAAAACGCAATCCCCACTGCTATGCAAAACGCAAAGCTGCTGAAACGCGAGGAACATTCAAAATCGTCATCGAGATAGAAAACCTATCTTGGGATGAAGCCTATGCTGCGGAGAAAAGCCGCATCTCAGAACTCGGAATGGTTAATCTCGGCACAGGCCCTCTCACAAACTATGCCGAAGGCGGGAATGGTGGCAACACTCAAGCAGGCTGGGATGAAGATAGGAAATCTGCTTTCATTGAAAAAATGAAGGAGGTAAACTCCAATAGACCTAAATCCGCCTACGGTGGAACAAAGGGTTTTGTTTGGATCACTGACGGTTTTCGATCGGATAGGATCAAGCCCGAAGACCCCATTCCAAATGGATGGAGAAAAGGGCGTCCGCCATTTCAAGCGCCCTTTGTGTGGATTACAAATGGATCTGAAAACTGGCAATTTCCAGTGACAGATCCTATTCCCCTTCCGTTTGGGTTCTATCCAGGAGTGACGAAATCCCACTATAGAGGGAGACCGCTCTGAGGGTAAAACCCTCACACAACCAGTCAAGAAACGATGCGCCTCAACCGCTCGCAAGTCATCGCGCTTGCGGTTGGGGGCTCGATCATAGCGGCAATAGGAACCTTCTACATAGTCAAGACACAGACAAGCTGGCTTCAAGGTCGCCCCCTCCACTGCAAGTCATTCACAACCAAAGACCCTACGTACCCCGGATCTGTTGAGGTCTGCGTGGTGAGCGTAACGGAGCCCTTCGCCCCTGAGAACGGGGACGTGGAGCTCCAACTGACGTATATGCCCTCCCCCAACGAGCGTGTCTTGGTTGACACAATCGCTTGGGTCGCCGACGATGTCGAAGGCAACGGGGACTACAAAGGCGAAATCAACTATAGCCGAGTCCGCATCTTTGAGCACAATCTCCTAGTTCTGGACAAGAAGAAGAAGTTCAGTGCTTGGTACGATCCACTTGTGCCCCAAGACGTCCACATGCCAATGTGGAGCTGGATTAAGAGCCTCACTCCAGCCTTTGACCGCCCTAAGCTCTCCTTCGAGGATAAGTTCAGGAACTGGATGGACCACTTCCTTGAAGTGAGCACCATGGCCGGGACCGCCATAGTGACTGCGTGGAAAGTTGTCAAGGGAACGACAATAGATCCTTAACCCCCAATGGTTACCTGATGAAGCGCCTCGCACTTCTGGCAACCACTGTCCTGTTTGCAGGCGCAACCAACGCTGCGGAAATTCGCAACTCTATCACCCATAGTGTTCAGCTCAAGGTCACCCCTCAAGTGGTGATCTCCACCCCAACTGCCGACAGCTACAGTGTCTCTGGTGATAACATCACCGTGACCACGCTGGGTGCAGTTAACACAGCTGGTGCTTACGACATCAGTGTCGATGGTGCTGCCTTCAGCTTCAGCGAGAACATCCTAGCTGCAGGCACAACCACCACGACTCAGTCCGGTGGCACCGCTGGCTCTTTAGCCGGAACCATCAGCACCGTTGGCGCTGGTGCAATCACCCTCACTGCCGGTGGCTCAGGTTCTGAAGCCATTGGACAGACCTCCATCGAGCTGAGCGTCTTCCAGTGAAGTACCTCCTAGCAGCGATGCTGCTGGGCTTCCCTCTGGGGGCGGCTGCTCAAGTCGTCCCCTCTTTTACTAAGGGGACAGTCAACAGCACAACCACATCGAAGACCGTGGTCACTGAGTCCATCCACCAGATCGACTACAGCACGGCCTATTCATACACCGCTACCGGAACAAATATCATCATCCCTGACAAACCAGTAGAAGGAGCAGCATACAGGATTCAGACCCAGGGAGCTCCGTTTCAGTTCAGTGAAACTATCATGCGACCTGGGATCGCGAAAGAGACATGGATCGAGCGCACTACTACGCAGGACTCCTTTACGGAATCGCTCTCAGTCTTCACCCAATAGGGGCGTTAGCACAGGAGAAACCAGTTACCAACATCGCGGGGCCACAAGCTAGCTCTTCTGGCAGCGTGGTGAACCAAGGTGTCCAGGTTCTCAATGGACCCTACATGCAGCAGATGTACGGCGGTGGTGTCGTCTGTCAGCACACCTCAATGGCGATCTCCCCGTTTCTGAACTCCATGGGGAACTATCCCTGGGACCCTGAGCAATACGGTTCTCACACTCTGAGTCCGGGCATGGCAGTCACGATCAATGTGCCCCTGGACGGAGGCGCTGTGGAGCTGTGCAAGGAGCGGGCTCGCGTCGAGACTGAACGTCAGCGAGCCGAGACCGCCAAGGCACGCCTGGACTTCGAGCTGGTCCGCCTGCTCAAGTGCGGTGAGGCCAAGAAGGCGGGAGTGCAGTTCCACCCTGAGTCACCTTACGCTGGCATCTGCGCCGATGTGGTGCTCATCCAAGGGTCAGGCGGGCGCTGAGTCGTCGGGCCATCTTCTTCGATGGCGCGAAGTAATCAAACCTCTTGGCGCCCTCCTTGCTGAATCTCTCACGGATGGGCTCGTCGATGACGATCTTGTGGTCAGCTTCGTACAACTCGTCCGCTTCTATCGTGTCACGGAGGTACTGCTCGGGGTTTGTCACGTTGGTGGCGAGGGTCTTCACGCCCTCCACCGAGTACTCCATTACGGTGACCCCGTCCGTCTCCTGAATGAGGTGGATGACGGGTTTGATGACACGAAGCTTGATCTTGAACTTGTCTCTCGCAGCCTGGGTGACCGCTTTCCCCAGCACCTGCCTCACCTGATTGAACATCATAGCGGTGACCAGGGTCGCTGTGGTGCCCACGACGGCCGTGACGGACGCTTGGGCGACCTCTTTCACGGTCGGGACCACAATCTCGTGCCCGGCTATCTCTATCGTGGATGCCTCAGTCTGGGGAGTGGATGGAATCTCGGGCGCCGGCACTGGCACTCTCGGGGCCTCCACCTGCGGTGGGAGCACAGGCGGGGTGGGAGGGGAAGCCGGGAGGCTTCTCTCTGGTCTCTCCTGTGGCTTCCCAGACTGCTCGCCTGGCCGACTGGGAGCGGAGACGTTAGGCGCTTGAACCGGGAGTGCCGGCAGGGTCGGATAGTCTATCCTGACACTCGGGATCTCGACCACTGGCCGAGGAACTCTCAGAGTCGGGTAGGGAAGGCTCTCCACCGCAGGAGCGGGGAGGCGTTCAACCACCGGCGGAGGAAATCTGTCGATCTTCGCTCCGCCTATGTCAATGCGAGGGATCCTGTCCATGAGTCTCTTTTACCCGTGAACCGGCTATACTGTTGATATGGAAATTCTCTCTATTGTGGTCAGTTTGGAGAAAACAGACCATCGAAAAGTTGCTCAAAATCATTGGGGATTGACAGATGAGCAAATGAAAGGAATGCATGTACACCACCACCCCCCAAGAAGTGAGGGAGGGCGAAACATACCAGAGCATCTGTATGTGTGCTCGCCATCAATGCACTCTCATGGATGGCACAACGACGACGAGTTCGTGAAGCATGCCGCGCGAGGCGGCTCTATCTCTCGTAGGAAAAGTACCAAACCACCTAAAAAGAGGGAAACGGCAGAAGAGCGCAAAGCGAGAATGATGGAATGGAATAAAAACCGAACCGGAGAAAAGAGGACTGCAGAAACGAAAGAGAGACAAAGTCAAAGTCACCTAAGATCACCTAAATCCAGGGAGAACATAATGAATGTGAACTCGGCAGTGTGGAGTGATCCGCAGCATCCTGAGTTGGGAGTGAGAACTATCTCTGGATTAGTGAGAATGCAACGGAAGCGTTCTCTGCCGAGTGGTCCAGAAAACAGGGTAAAAGTGAACTACTAAATGTAAGCTCATGGCCCACTTAGGAGGCTTCTCTGACGAAGCTCTTTACCTCTTCCAACTTGCTGCATCTGAGCGCGGCTATGACGAGTTTTCCGAGGAGGCAGGCACATACGACTTCACTCGCTGCGTGCGTAGCGATGGCACTGCCTATGGGACCAAGGGCGCATGTCGCAAAGGCTCTGAGCAGTCCAAGGGGCTAGAGGAGCCTAAGGCTGGCAAGCCATCAGGGGGAGCTAAGCCCGCTCGCAAGCCTCGCGCCACATCTGCTGAGCTGAAGCAGAGCCAGGCGAAACTCTTCGACGAGGCTAAAGCCAAGCGCGCCGCAGCCAAGGAGGCAGAGAAGGCGTTCAAGCAGGCCGAGAAAGAGACCAAGGGTGACAAGAGCCCAGAAGCCCGCAGGCGCCGCATGGAAGCTGGCCGTGCGTGGGATAAAGCCAGCACAGCGGCTGACCGCGCACAGACCGCCTGGATGAAGGAGCATGAGCGGTGGAGCAAGGCCGCAGGACGGGAGGAGAGAGCAAAGATGAGCCCATCTCAGAAGGCTGAGGCACGCCGTATCAACAAGATCATCAAAGAGCGCGGATGAACTACCTCGAAGAAGTCTACAGACAGACCGCTGACGGAGGCTACTTCGACTTCGCCAGATGTCAGAGAGCTGACGGTTCCTTCTACGGGACTGGCGGCACGTGTCGCATCGGCGACAAAGTCGGAGCGAGGGAAGCAGATCCCTCCAAGAAAGCCGGGAAGGTGAAACTCGGTGGAGTGAAAGTGGGCACGGACAAGGCCCTCATGGCACTCACCACATCCCAACTCAAGCAGCTCAGGGAAGATCCCCGCCTCTACGACTACCAGAAGGTGAAGATCGACGCGGTCATCGCCAAGAAGGGTGGTGAGGCGGCACCCTCTGCGAAGCCGTCAGCAAAGCCCGCTCCCTCCGCCAAGCCGGAGCCAAAGCCTGCTGCCAAGAAGGAGGCGCAGACCCCTGAGCAGAAGGCTGAGGAGAAGTGGCTGAAGCAGGAGGCGAAGTTCAAGGTCATCGAGGCTGAACAGAAGCGCATCAAGGCCGAAATCGAAGCCACCGGCCTCAAAGTGTACGCTACAGGTCCGGGCGCTGACGAGATGCGCCGTCGCCTCAAGGAGGCTGGTCTCCCCAGCATCACCCAGAGCAACGCCATGGCCATGAAGCTGCGGGAGGGCATGCCCGAGCGGCTGAAGGCCGAGCGTCGCGAGGAGAAGATCCGCCAGGTGAAGGAGGAACTCGCTAACACTCCGAAGGAGCAACGGAAGGCCCTCATCGATGCCGCTCTGAAGAAGAACGAGGCGAAGTACCAGCTCACCAACGAGGCTCATCTGAAGCAGGTCGAGTCCAACCTCGAGATGATGAAGAGCTTCATGTTGAGTGATCCCACGCTCAACAACCTGGAGAATCGCACCGCCTACGCTGGCCTGCGCGCTCTGCACATGAAGATGCTCGCCGCGACCCGTGAGCAGAGAGCAGGTGAGATCGCTGCCGCCAAGGCCAGGACTGAGGAGATGCTGAAAGCCGTGCAGGAAGGTCCCAAGAGGAACTCGACGCCTGGCTCGACTGCTCCAGTCAAATCTGCCGCAGATCTCGGCCCGAAAGTCGCCGAGTACCTCGAGAAGAAGCAGAAGCGGGATGAGCTGAAGAAGCAGCTCGATGAGCTTGAGAAGCTCCCGTGGGAGGAGCGCAAGGCCAAGGGCTACCAGAAGATCGACGACGAGCACTCGCTGCTCAACGGAGAGATGATCCGTCTGGAGCGCTCCCGTGACTTCATGCAGCTCGGAGACATCTACAAGGCTCAGGGCTTCAACGACAAGCCCGTACTCGTCGCCACCCGCGCCGACCTCGAGAGCCGCGATGACATCCTCAAGCAGCCTGGTACGAACAAGCCCATCATCATGTACCGTGGTGTGACCACACCGGAGTTCACAGACCAGTTCAAAGGTCTGGGGAAGGACGGGGACACCCACTACCCCGGTGAGGGCATCTACGGCAACGGCACCTACGCCGCTGCGACAGCGCCCGGTGCTCGGTCGTCTCTGGCCGAGCAGATCCCACAAGGCACCGCTCGCAGCTATGCTGGTTCTGGAGGCAAGGTTGACCAACGCGTGACGGCCTTTGCCTTCCGCAATGACGCCAACGTCAAAGACTTTGGTGAGGGCAGCATGGACGAGCGTTTCAACCGGTTCTCCGACTGGAGGCTCGAGGTCTTAAAAGGAGCTCGGGACAAGTACGGAGTGGAATTCAACGATGTCGGCCACGCTGCCGCTGCCCTGGGCTACCACGCCTACCGCGTCCCCATGTCTGACCAGGGCGAAGACTACTTCGTCATCCTCAACCGTGGTGCTCTCATCACAGCTCTCGACCCGCAACTCATCAACCCATGAACATCAACGAACCCAACAACAGTCGTCAGCTCGCTGCTATGATACAAGGGATCAAGGCTGACGCCCGAGATCGCTTCATCGAGGACGCCCGCAATGCCGAGAGCATGGAGGCGTTTATCGAACACTTCCTCGAGACCAACTACAACGCATGACTTTCCTCACCGTTCTCGTCGCCTCATTCCTCGGCCAACTCGGAGCTCTATGGGTGGTCGGCTCGCTGGCTCATCGCCAGCAAGTGAAGAAGGCACGGGAGATTCAGAAGGCCTTCGAAGAGACTATCAAAGAGGTCGAGGAGAGGGACAAGAAGATGCGTGAGTACGCTCGCATGGAAAGCTAGGTGTTCTTTGGCTCTATCTGTGGTATGATGGTAGAGCCAAGCAAACCACCTAGTGAACATCTTCGCAGTTGACGATGACCCGATCATCGCCGCCAGAGCTCTTCCTGACAAGCTGGTGGTGAAGATGCCAACCGAATCACTCCAGATGCTGTGTCCGTGGGCCTTCAAGACCCACAGCGCGCTGATTTCCAAGCCCGATGGTTCCCTCTACGGAACCAAGGGCTTTGCTCATCATCCCTGCACTCTGTGGCAGTACGAGGATCCTGCTAACGTTGCGTGGCTTCTGCTCCACGCTTTCGGTCTCTGCGGTGCCTACACAGAGCGCTACGGCAAAAACCATGGGGTTCTGCCCGCTCTCTTCCAGATCGCAAACCTCTACGAGGAGAAGCACGGACTCCCATCAGAACACTTCAAGCACCACACTCCCTTTGCGCTGGCCATGCCCGCCCAGTTCAAGGATGAGGACGACCGTGTCGGGTCGTATCGGCGCTATTTGAACGAGACCAAGGGTTACGCCGTCTGGCGTTACACCGAGCCACCAGAGTGGTGGGACGAGGCTGTGCATCGCCCTGTCCGTGAACAGTATATGACAGAGCGGGCGCTCAAGCGAACGAAAGTCTAGGATGAGCATCAGGTCCTACCGGCAACCCTACAAAGTCAACGGGAAATTCGAGTTCCCCAAATACTTCGAAGTCTACCAGAAAGCGGTGGCTTCGGTCTGGAGACCACAGGAAGTCTCCTTTGAATCAGACATCCGAGACTGGCAGAACGCCAGCGAAGACGAACGTGAGATCATCGGAGGCATCCTCCGTGGTTTCACCCAGCTGGAATGCTACATCGGTGACCACTGGGCGAGCATCCCTCAAATGTTCCCCAAGCACGAGATCGCCGCCATGGCTCGCGCCTTCTCCTTCTCAGAGGTGATCCACGCAGAGTCGTATAACCTGCTCTCTGACACCCTGGGGATCGATGAGTTTGAAGCCTTCCTCGGTGACCCCGTCGCACGACAGAAGATTGACTATTTCCTCTCTGAGAGAGGAGACAAGGTTGCTCTTGCTGTATTTAGTGGTGCTGGAGAGGGTGTTAGCCTTTTCAGTTCATTTGCGGCTCTCCTCTCGCTGAACCTGAGTGGGAAGTACAAGGGTATCTCACAGATTATTTCGTGGTCCGCCCTTGACGAGCAGCAACACAGCGATGGCGGCATTGCCCTGTTCAAGGATCTAGTCCTTGAGGAGCCCCTTACTGAAGAAGAGATCAACGAGATCTTTGAAGGGTTCCAGCAGGTGGTGCAAAACGAGTATGCGTTCATCGACAAGATCTTCGAGAATCGCTCCCTCGTGAACATCACATCCTATGACCTCAAGCAGTACATCCTCTACCGGGCTAATGATCGCCTTCGCGCTCTGGATGTCGATCGCGCTTTTATGTTTGATGCTGAGGGCGCCAACCGAATAAAGGACTGGTTCCACCCGCTGATGGCAGGTGTGACTAGCACCGACTTCTTCGCTCAGTCCAAGGACGGCAGCAACTACATCGCCAAGCCAACCCAAGACTTCAACTCTGTCAACCTCCGCAACCTCAATCTCGTCCTCGCATGACCGATCACACACAAGTCGCCCCAGAGTGGCTTTCGGACGAGGGAATGCAAACTCTCTCGGCGGGTTACCTCCTGCCGGGGGAGACCCCTCGCGCGATGTTCGAGAGGGTAGCCAGAGCCGCCGCCACAATCAACGAAGATGAGACACTACTTGACGACCTGTTTACGTGTCTATGGAACGGTTGGATTGGCCTCGCTTCTCCCGTTGCTGCTAATTTCGGCACGAGTCGAGCCCTACCAATTAGTTGCTATTCAGTACACCTCAGTGATAGCGTTAGTAGCATCTACAGTCACCTCAAAGAGGTCGCCCAACTCAGCAAAAACGGAGGAGGAGTAGGTGTCTACATGGGTGATGTCCGTCCCGCTGGTGCTCCGATCTCTGGTGGTGGCAAATCTACTGGTATCGTCCCCTGGGCACAGCAGTACGACTTGGCCGCTCGTGTGGTGTCCCAAGGAGGAGTACGCCGCGGTTCTTTCGCCATCTACCTCCCCATCGACCACTCAGACGTTCCGGAGCTCCTCCGGGCGAAGGATCATTCGAAAGGTGACCCGCGTAAGTTCATCGACAGCAACGTTGCACTGACCGTTGACGACGCCTTCATCGAGGCGATGCTTGCCGGTGACACTGCGAAGCAGGAGCTCTTCGGTGAGGTGCTGAAGACCCGTCTTCAGACTGGCTCTCCCTACCTCGTCTACATCGACAACGCCAACCGCCAGAACCCGCAATGCTACACTGACCGCGGCCTCTCCGTAAAGACTTCAAACCTCTGCTCTGAGATCTTCCTCCACACCGATGAAAATCATACGTTCGTCTGCGTCCTTAGCAGCCTCAACCTTAGCCGCTATGACGAGTTTAGTGGTTGGAAATCTGATCTTAGTGGACGTACAGTCCCCCAACTCGCGATTCATCTCCTCGATGCAGTCGTTTCAGAGTTCATTCGTAAGGCTCAGCACCGAGTCGGGATGGGGCGGGCTCTCAAATTCGCCGAAAAGTCCAGGGCACTAGGCCTCGGCACCATGGGTCTCCACACCCTCTACCAGAAACGTGGTCTCCCATTCAAATCCGAAGGAGCTCGTCAGCTGAATGTTGAATGTCACGAATGGATTAGCCAGGAGTCAGAGATCGCATCACGAGAACTGGCAGGACGGTTTGGGGAACCCGAATGGTGCATTGGCTCCGGTCGGCGCCATACTCATCTTACTGCTATTGCTCCCACTCGGACTAATTCTGTTATCAGTGGAGCGTTTAGTCAGGGCATTGAGCCGATTGATGCGAACTTCTTCGTAGCGAAGCAGGCCAAGGGCACATTCGTAAGGAAGAACCCGATCCTTGAGCAGCTGCTCTGCGAGCGTGGGGTTTCCGATGACGTGTGGGACTCTATTCTAGCTGCGAAAGGAAGCGTCCAGCATCTCCCTTCCGACATCCTCAGTGATGAGGAGAAAGAGATCTTCCTCACCGCTCGCGAGATCGATCAGTTCGAGCTCGTGAAGCAAGCCGCCGACCGCCAGCCGTTTGTTTCCCAAGGCCAGTCACTCAATCTCTTCGTCGATCCCGAGTGCAGTGCCGAATACCTCTTCCGCCTCCACCTCTCAGCGTGGAAGATGGGGCTCAAGTCCCTCTACTACCTGAAGTCCAGCTCCCTGCTGACGAAGAAAGTCTCCGACGCCATGATTGTCACCCGTGAAGGGTGCCCGTGGTGCGATCGCCTCAAGGACCTCCTCAAAGAGGATGGCATCACCTACAAGGAGATCACAAAGGAGGAGGCGATGAGCATCGGGGTGTGGAAGTCCGACTGGCAAACTGTGCCTCAACTCTGGGTCCGCGGTGAGCACATCGGGGGCTACACCGACTACGTCAACTCGAAATCACTGCATGCTCAAGACACCAGTTCGGCCGAATGCGAAGCCTGCCACGCGTAGTATGGGGAAGCGGAGACAGAAAAAGTACCCGCCCTTGACCCTCGCCCAACAACGATTGGTGCAGGAGCATCGGTGGATAGCAGGCCACTTGGCTTTCAAAGCCAACTGTGCGACAGGCGGGTGGACGGGCATGTTCACCAAAGAAGATCTCGAATCGGTCGCGTACTTCGCTCTCTGCGTTGCTGCTTCCAAGTTCTCCCCCGAAAGGGGAATCAAGTTCAGTACGTACGCCTGGGTGACCGCCCGAGGCTATATCATGCATGCTCTGCGTGACTACTCTCGCATGGTCCGGCTCCCTCGCTGGATCCCAGAGTACCGCCAGAAACTCAAGGTGCTCCTTGACGACGGAGTGCCATACGAGAAAGCCATCGAGATCCTCAACATCGATGACGAGAAAGCCGCTCTCTGCGAGCTGAGTTGGGCGGAGGTTCATGCCTCCTACGACCACCGACCTGAGGGCTGGCGGGAGCGTGAGTTCGTCTACGACCACGACGAGGTGCGCCAGATCATGACGTCACCAGAGATCTCTGAGGCACTCCGCTCCCTCACAGACGGGGAGCTGGACACTCTCCTCAAGTACGTGGACAACGCGCCACTCACTGAGGAGGAACGCACCTACTCCAGCGACAAGATTGAGGAACTGCGATCGCTCGTCTATGGATCTCCCACTCGAAAAGAAGCTACGGCTTGAAAACATCAGGCGCGGTCTGAAAGACCTCTCACGTGATGAGCTGGAAGAGATGCTCATGCAAACCACCGAAGCTCTGGTCACCCTCACCGACCGCGTCAACACATTCTGCAAAGACAATGGCCTCATTTGACTCCAAGAAGTTCTTCGACTTCGCCTTCTACGCCGACACCGCCAACCCCAAGCATCGGGCTGCCTACGACGACCTGTTCGCCGCCATCCAGAAGCTGGACCCCAACCTTCTGACCGACGACGCCAACTGGGTCAAGATCTACCGTACCAAGCCACCGACTCCCCCTGTTCTGGAAGTCCCCTACTTCAGCCAGCGAGACAACTACCGTGATGCCAGCCGGACCTGCTTTAGTTCTTCTTGCGCAATGCTCACGGAGTTTCTCAAGCCTGGCACACTTCCTGGCGCCAAAGGCGACGACAAGTACGTCGAGCAAGTCTTCAACCGAGGCGACAGCACCGATGCTGGCGTCCAAGTCCAAACGCTGAAACACTTTGGCATCTCTGCCTCCTTCAAGACCAACGGATCACTTGGCACTCTCGACGCTCTTCTGGGACAGGGTATTCCCGTCCCTATTGGGATACTCCATCACGGTCCTGCTTCTGCTCCTAGTGGCGGTGGCCATTGGCTTATTGTGATTGGCAAGGACGGATCTGACTACATCGTCAACGACCCTTGGGGCGAGATTGACAACGCCAGCGGTACCTACCCCAACACCGACGGCAACCACAAGAAGTACAGCGAGAAGCTAATCGCTGCTCGTTGGACCGTGGAAGGTCCCGGATCGGGATGGTTCATCCAGGCCTCCAAGTGAGGCCGCGCCCGTAGGGTAAAACACCCCAAGTTAGATGGCTCGGAAGATGGCTCTGCCTCGGAAGAGGGTCAACCACAGGCGAAAACCCATGCCGATAGTCAACATCATGAAAGTGAGCGTTGTAGTCTGGACCGCGGGTCTCCTGACGGCTTACTACGCCAAGATCCTCCCTCAGATGGACGCCACTTTCATCGCGGGCCTTCTCACTAGCACCTTGGGGTCTCTCGGAGTCGAGGTCTTGAAGAAGTCCGACGAGGAGGAGAAGACCCCCACCCCCACCCCACCCACGACTCGTACACCAAAACCCTGACATGGAACTCAAGCAAGCCCTGGCCCAACTGATCGACGCCTACGCCGACGCCAAAGCCAGCAAGAACCAGATCCTACTGCAGTACGCCACTCAGGAGCTGCAGAGCTTCATCCAACAAGTGGACCTGATTCAGGCTCCTCCCGCACAACCCCGGACTCAGACTGAGGAAGATTGATGGCTGACAAGCTGCCTCCCGGCCACGGGGCGGACGCCCACAAGGACAAGATGGGGAAAGTCATGCACGAATGGAAGCATGGCACACTCCACTCAGGCACCGGAAAGAAGGGCAAGAAGGGTCCCGTGGTGAAGAACCGCCAGCAAGCGATCGCGATCGGAATCTCCGAGTCGAAGCACGCTGAGCGTCTCATCGCCATGGGCTATTCTGAGGAGGCAGCTTCGGCCATCGCCGACTTCATCGAGTCTCAGCGCGCTGCGGAGGACGCCGACGAGGGTCCTCTCAGCGACGTTGACTCCACACCAGGGAAACAGAAGGGCTCCTCTGGACGTCGGAAGCAAAACGACCAGGAGCTCCAAGCCACATTCCCGACCGTCCCTCACGCTGAGGGAGCGATGATCCGCGCTCGGAAGGGCTCATGCCCTCCGGGCACCAAACCAGCAGGCGCTGGCTTCTGCCGCAACCCGAAGGCAGGCAAGCGCGAGTATTTCGACAAGGATCCCAAGAAGGGATGTCCTCCTGGCAGCCGGACCGCAGGCAAAGGGAAGTGCAGCGTCGACTTCGCCGACCCGGCCGTGACTGCCGCCAACGCGGTGAAGGGCATCGAGAACACGCCCTGCTCCGCAAAGAAGAAGAAAGACCCCAACGCGCCGAAGAAGGAAGAGGCCAAACCCACCACTCCGACAGCGCCAACCCAGCCAAACAAGCCTGAGACCCCTGAGACTCAGATGGTGAAGGACGCCGCCAAGAAGCGCGCCGAACAGTGTTCCAAGCAGACTGGTAACTGACATGTCCTACGGTGGATTCAACGAGAAGGCCCAGGTAGTCTGGGATTTTGCCCGCTGCCAGAGGCCTGATGGCTCGTTCTACGGCACGTCTGGGAAGTGTAGGCAGGGTCAGGAGGTAGGAGCCAAGGAGATTGAGGCGGCTCAGCCCAAGTCTGCAAAGGCTAAGGAGGCCCTCGAAAAGGCGACACCCGAGCAGCTCAAGAAGCTGGCGGCAAGTCCAAAAGCGACGCCGGCGCAGAAGGCGGTCGTTGAGAAGGCCCTTGCGAAGAAAGAAGGGAAGCCAGACGAGCCACCAAAGGCGGAAGAGAAGGGCTATAAGCCGAAAGAACGTGAGGAGAGGAAGGGACTCAAAGGGCTGAAGGATCGACTCCTCGGCGGTAAGAATAAGGGTCTCGATTCACTAGTTCCTTCGGAAAAGGATGTCAAAGAAGCACGAGATGGCTACAAAGAGATCCTCGGAGATCGTCTAACAAGAAGCGATGATCCGAAAGAAAGGGAAAGACTGTTCAAGGCCATTCAGCGAGCGGACAAGAACGCGGATCTTGAGATTTCCCGAATGGGCACCAACAAAAAGTTCGTACAGGACCTGAAAGCGAACCTCCCAGCCAACGTAAAAGCCTCTGTCGACAAGGAAAACGGGGAACTGACACTGACTCAGAAGGTGGGCAAGAACACAATTCAAACCACCTTCAACCAGGCAAACGGCTTCAACTATCGAGTAAACGGAAAGTACGACACTGGCACTGTGAAAGACAGGAAGGAACAACTTCGTGTCGCCATGGCCGTTCGTTCCCAGTACGACGCGCTGGTTCGTTCGCTCCCCGAAGGCACAGTTATCAAGACCTCCCCGTACGACGGTGACGGTGGCGGTGCAGCTCGGCAGAAGGCATACGAGAGGATCGGGTTCGGCAAGCCCAACGAAATCCAAGAGATGTTCGCGATGAAGAAAGACGGAAAGATGGTCCCGGCAACTTTCGACCAACAGAAAGCCGCGTTCGAAAATCCTGACACCATCTGGTTTGCGGAAGGCGAGGAGGCCGGTGACAAGGAGCAGGCCAAGATCTGGCTCCAGATCATCACGGGTCAGAGTGTTGGAGAAGAGTGATGACTGTGGTGTACCGTTAAGGTGACTGGGTACAATAGAGGTGAGCGCATAAGCTCAACTCACCCCTTTGCTCTCTGAGCCCTGAGTTACCATGACCAACCTCGTTCGTAGCCCTCTCTTCAATGAGTTTGCCCAACTGGTGAACGCATTCGAGACCCCTCTTGCTCAGTCGAACGTGCGGAACAATCTGAACTACCGTATCACCACGGAAGACGATGCCGCAATCGCTGAGGTAGAGGTTCCGGGAGTCGCACCCGCAGATGTGAAAGTTCGCATCGAAGGTCGCAGCCTCACGGTGGAAACCCCTCGCGGTTCCGCATATTTCACGATCGGCCAGCGCATCGACGCTGAAGGCACAAGCGCCGATCTCAAGCACGGTCTTCTCACCCTTCGGATCCCCAAGCGTGACGCCAAGATCGTGGAAGTCAACGTTCACGTAGAGGACTGACCAATGGACTTCAGCTCCATCGCCAAGATCGCGTCGGACTCTGGCGGTGACCCGGGAGCCTACCTCAAGAGAGAACTCGAAGAGGGTCTGGAGCCGATCACCAAACGCGTCGACGCTCTCGAAAAGAAGCTTGACCTGCTCCTTCTGACGGCCAAGCGCATCGAGGATCTCCTCAAGAAGATGGAGCCCGTGATCAACCTCATCAAGAAGATACCGTTCATCAACTGAACTCTACTGGGGAGCTGCGGCTCCCCTTTCTTGTAGGTTTACAGAAGCTAATGTTCGGGTAAGATAACACTGTAGGCAACGTCGCTCATGGCCGCGTCCCTGTTGCCGAGTACTACGTCCATCTTCCCGACCATGTTAAATGTCTGCTTCTGTTCTTACTCGGTCCCGCTCTAACGCCTGGGACAACTTCTGTGAATGGGTGACCTCGACCGACAACCGCCTCTACGTGGGTTGGTTCGGCACCCTGATGATTCCAACGCTGCTTGCCGCAACTATTTGCTTCATCGTTGCCTTTATCGCCGCTCCTCCTGTTGATATTGACGGGATTCGCGAGCCGGTGGCTGGTTCTCTGATGTATGGCAACAACATCATCTCTGGTGCTGTGATTCCCAGCAGCAACGCCATCGGTCTGCACTTCTATCCCATCTGGGAAGCAGCCAGCCTCGATGAGTGGCTCAGCCTGTAGGGCCACTATAAATCGGGTGAACTGCTGGAAACCTGAAAATGAAACATAACCACCACCTTAACCCTAAGCACCTCGGCGGAACTGACCACCCTTCTAACCTTGTTAAAGGAATCAGTATTACCCGCCACGCAATGTTCCACTACGCCAACTGGCAACTCTGGGGCAGCGAGGGTGACCGAATCGCTTACAAGGCTCTAGCCGGTGTGATAGGTAAGGAAGAAATCATTGAGTTGGTTCTCTCCTTTGCGGGAAAGAAAGGTGGTCAAGCCGCTAAAGAAAGCGGCCAACTCCGAGAAGCTGCTCTTAAGCAACCTCGCGAAACTCGTCAAGCCATTGGGAGAAAACTCCCCACCTGGAATGATGATAATCGTGGGAAGAATAAGAGAAACTCCCGCCAATCTGTATTCGACAGTAGGAAATGGGAGCGCCACTTCCATGTTCACGAGAAGATTACCGAACGAAAGATCGGAAAGAAACTCGGAACAATCGTTGCCGAACCCGGTATCGATTACAGCCAAGTGGCAGAGATGATTGAGGAAGCCTTTGGTGTCAAGGTGTCAACCGGCCACCTGGCTAAGTTACCGATCGGGGAACGCCTCATTCACAGCGGAGTTACATGTTCCATTAGTATGGCAATCAGCAGCCAAGCCGCTCACGCTTGAGCGGAAGGTTCAGAGACTAGTCGGTGAGTCAAGCGTGACTCGTAATACGACATTAGCGCCCGACACTCGCAAGAGTGATGATATAGTCCACGCCACTTGGAAACAAGTGGATGCCACCCTGCTACAATGGTGGCCCCTTTCAACTCGTTGTGTTCCACTTCCTGATTGGTATCTACGCCTACATGGGTCGCGAGTGGGAGCTTTCCTACCGCCTGGGCATGCGCCCCTGGATCTGTGTTGCTTACTCCGCACCTGTCGCCGCAGCTTCGGCAGTATTCCTTGTTTATCCTTTCGGACAGGGAAGCTTCTCTGACGCTATGCCGCTGGGGATCAGCGGGACCTTCAACTACATGTTGGTCTTCCAAGCTGAGCACAACATCCTCATGCATCCTTTCCACATGCTTGGCGTTGCCGGCGTGTTTGGCGGTTCTCTCTTCAGTGCTATGCACGGTAGCCTGGTTACTTCCAGCCTCGTCCGTGAGACCACAGAGAATGAGAGCCTCAACCACGGATACAAGTTCGGCCAAGAGGAAGAGACCTACAACATCGTGGCTGCCCACGGTTACTTCGGTCGCCTGATCTTCCAGTATGCCTCGTTCAACAACTCTCGTTCGCTACACTTCTTCCTTGCTGCTTGGCCTGTTGTCGGTATCTGGTTTACTGCCCTGGGCGTTAGCACAATGGCGTTCAACCTCAACGGTTTCAACTTCAACCAGTCCATCCAGGACAGCCAAGGTCACGTCATCAACACCTGGGCTGACATCCTCAACCGTGCCGGCCTTGGAATGGAAGTGATGCACGAGCGCAACGCTCACAACTTCCCCCTCGACCTCGCTGCTACTCAAGCCACCCCTGTGGCCCTCACCGCACCCTCGATCGGCTGATCTAGGTGTCTCCCTGCCTCTGCTGGCTACAATGCCAGTGGAGGCTTTCTCTTTATCAACACCAATGACTGAACCCACCTGGTCCATCTTCTCTGGCTCCGACATCGGCCTGGCGCTCATCGGCCTCGCCGGTCTTGTCAGCGTCGTCGTCGTGCTCAAGACCGCATTCGGCAACGTCACCAAGCGTGAACTGAGGGTAAAACAGCTCAAGAAGCAGATCCACGATGTCGCAGGACGAAACGAAGGAGACCAACCTGACAGTCCGAGCGCCTGAGGGATCTGAGCTCAACGGGCAGGACGCCTCATTCCGCAACGCTCCCCTCCGCTCCGAGGGCGTCGTCTGGCCTCGGATGAGGCTCCCCAACGGAGCGACTGTTCCACTTCCGAGGCGCAAACCTTGAACGAAGTCCTCATCAAAAGCTTCCAACAGCAGGGCGGACTCAGAGGCGCTCACTTCTACGACGGTGAGCACTGTGAGTTCGTCACGTGGGACCTCATCCTCGAGTTCTGCAAGAAGATGAAGGACCGGGACAATCCGGCCCACGTCGAGTTCGAGGACAAGCTGATCCACACGATCGCCAATGTCAACCCGACCAATGAGTTCGTCCTCGTCTGTCAGACAGGCGGGCTGGTCACCATCGAATGCTACCGTCAAATGGGCTTATGACCTGGTCACCTGAAAAACTGCGCGACTTCTTCAAGAACTTCGACGCCAACAACCCGAACCACATCGCCGCCGTGGACCTGCTTCAATCGCAGGCGGCCGACGTCATGAGCGATGACTCCGAGTGGGTCAAGAAGTTCCGTGAGAAGGCAGCCGTCGTCGCCAAAACCAGTGGCGCCCGTGTGCCTCAGGCGGCAATCGACCTCATCAAGAAGTACGAGGGGTTCAGCGCCGACCCGTACATCTGCCCCGCAGGTGTCGCCACCATCGGCTACGGCAACACCTTCTATCCAGACGGGAAGAGGGTCAGCATGGGCGATGCACCGATCACTACGGCCGACGCTGAGCACATGCTCAAGGTCGTCGTTGACAAGGACTTCGTCTCCGTCCTGGAGAAGAACATTCCGCACTGGGGTGAGATGTCGGATGGACAGAAGTCCGCTCTCATCAGCTTCGCCTACAACCTCGGTGCCAACTTCTACGGCGACACCGACAACTTCGGGTCCATCACTCGCGATCTGAAAAACAAAGACTGGGCCAACGTGCCCGCCACCCTGCTCAAATACCGTAACCCTGGCTCTGCCTTCGAAGAAGGTCTCAAGCGCCGCCGCACCGAAGAAGGCAAAGTATGGCAATCATAGACGACCTCCACACCGACGAGTTCCACGCCATCGCGTCTCGTCTGGTCAAGCACCTGAACAACGTCATCATCGTGTCCCGTGTGGCTCACTGGACCGTCCGAGGACAGGACTTCTATCAATACCATCTCTTGTACGAGAGGGTCTACAACGAGCTCGGCGAACTCCTCGACACCATGATCGAGCAGCTCCGTGCTCTGGGCCACAACCCCACCTTCCAGGAGCTGAGTGGTCCCGGCATCGACGTGCCAAGCTACGACACGCAGACCCTCACAGAGCTGACCCTCGACTACCTGATGGCGGCTCAAGCGGTCTTCACCACAGCATTCGAGTACAGCGAGGAGGCTGACGACGCCCGCATGTATGGCTTCGGCGACTTCCTCCAAGGTGGCCTACAGACGATGCTCCAAGTCCAGTACCTGCTCGGTTCAGCAATGGGTCACTGATGGCCGTCGCTCTGATGGACGTGCTGGTCGTGACCCTCGTGGCCATGGCGTGGTTGGAACTGTTTCGTGACGAACCTTGAGTGGCCGGTCAGAAAACTGTCACAAGGCTCCACTTCGGTGGGGCCTTTTGTCGTATGGTGGTACCACTGGAGAAAACCACCATGAACAACCAACTCAAGAAGCTCATCGCCGAGCTCGCCGCCGAGAAGGTGGCTGACGCCCTCGAGAGCAAGCTGATGGACATCGTCTACGAGTGCGTGTCTGATGCCATCACTGAGACCATCGGTGACGCCTACGACTTCACCACCGAGCAGGCCGCGGATGATACGATGGACCTGTGCGCTCGCATCCTCATCACCGCTGACACCTCCGACCTGAACTGACCATGAAAACCACCAAAGGCTACATCGTGTGGATCACTCCCACCAACCGCAAGTTCGTCCGCACCTACGAGGAGGCGTGGCGCCACGCTGAGGACCAGTACCAGAAGACTGGCCACGCCGCCTTCGTCGAGGCCGTCCTGTGACGGTCTGAGAACTGTCACAAGGCCCATGTCCAAACCACCAAAACCACGGTACAGTACAAACATGAACAACACCAACCCCTACACCGCTCAGGTCATCGCTCAAGGCCGTGAGCCCAGCAAGGCCGCTGCCCCCAAGCGGACCTTCCCTTGCACCATCGGTGCTCGCACCTTCGAGACTGAGGAGCAGTACCAAGAAGCTCTCCACGACTTCCTCAACGGTTACTGAGATGAAAGCCATCCTCGTTTCCTCCTCCCTCTTCCTCGCTCTGGTGGGCCTTCTGGTCTTCACCTCAGCGAGGGACTCCACCGCCAACTCGAGCTTCGCCTCCTACGGCTGCGTCGAGAACACCAACTGCTACCGCGGACGATGAAACTCAGGCACAAAGAGGCGGTTCGCCGCTTCATTCTTCAGCAGCTCCTTGAGTCGGAGGCCTATCGTTGGAGGCTCGACCAACTTGCGAAAGATCACGACATGGATCCATTTGAGACCGTGGAGTGCTTCGAGCAGGAGGTCGATCGGATCAACAAGCTCTTCAACTATCCGGGGCAATGAGCCACACCATTCACCTCACTGACGGTCAGTTCGCTATCCTCCAGGACCTCATCAACCGAGGCATGGATGACAAGCTCGCTCCGTTCGACGACGTTAAGACCACCGAAGCTCAGGAGCAGGTCATCGCTGACACCCTGGCTGCTGTCGCCTTCTTCAACTCCCACGCCATCACCCACAATGACTGACACCAACATCAACAAAGTGCTCAAGCAACTGGAGCGTGCTAAGATGACCGACGCAGAGCGCATCGGATCAGACATCGGGGAGGTAATTGCCAACATCATCGTCTTCCTCATCGCCACGACCGTCTTCTGGAGCGTCCTGCACTTCCTCATCGGATTTGCCGTGACGTGGCCTCAGGTCTTCGGCGGCTACCTCATCCTCAACTTCGTCAAGAACTCCATCGCACGAGCTCTCAAGGGCTCCTGAATGTGGTACAATAGGCACAGACAACCAACCAACCATGACTTTCCTCTGCCAGCTCGGTAAACCACGCGCCGCCAAGCCTGAGACCATTCAGGAGTACGGCAAGCTGCGTGACGTGATGATCCAGTCGCCATGGGTGGCGCTGGACGAGGACCGCTTCATCGACCTCGTCACCAACCAAGGCACGCCGTGGTACGGCTGTCTGTTCAACGGCCACGACCTCCTCACCGAGGCCGACGGCCACCAGAAGAACTGCTGGCGGCAGCAGACTGCCATCGCTCTCGACTTCGACAAGTGCCCCATCGAGCCCGAGCTCATGGTCAAGCACTTCACCGACGAGGGCTTCGAGCCATGGTTCGCCTACGCGACCTTCAGCGACCGCAAGGTCGAGGGCCGCTCCTACCGCCTCGTGTGGAAGGCAGAAACCGACCTCAACGTCTCCTACGAGGACGTGCGTGCCTTCATCAAGGAGTTCTCTCAGATCGCTGGTGGCCACGCCGACAAGCACTCCATGGACGCCAGCCGTCTGTGGCAGGGTTCGCGCAACGGACTGGTTCATCGTGGTAAGACTCCTGCTACACTGAACCTGCTTGGGGGAGCATTCAATGTTCATCGTTCTGAATGACCAGGGTCAAGCCTGGCAAGGCTCTGATTGGGGCTGGAAGTGCACGCGTCGGTTCATGTCCGTCGCGAGTGCTGTCCGAGCCCTGCAGGAGGCCGGAGAGGACATCGACTACGTGTCCATCATTGAAGATCCATTCGTCGTTGAGAACTATGTGGAATGCGCCCAGTGAGATCCGTCTCATCGAGTACGTCGGTAAGGACGCCGTCGTCCTAGCAACTCAGAAGTCCACCCCGAAGGGGCGTGACAAGCTCAACCGCATGAGGAACGACCTCCTCATGGTGGATTCAACCCGTCTGCTCGACATCATCGAACATGGAACGCGTCTTTAAGTCTCTGCTCGCCGCTTTGCTCCTGCTACCTGCTGCGGCGAACGCCGAGACGGTGAAATCCGTCTACGACGGTGACACCATCACTCTCAGCTCAGGTGAGAAAGTCCGCCTCGCGTGCATCGACACGCCTGAGATGAAGAACACCGCCAAGAAGAAGGCGGACAAACCAGCTGCGGTCGCTTCCCGCGATTACCTTGCGAAACTGATCGGAGGATCTGACTTGACCATCGATCGTGTCGGCACGGATCTCTACGGTCGCACCATCGCACGCGTCTATACTCCCAGCGGGCAGGAACTCTCTCGCGAGATGTACCTGTCTGGCCACGCAATCATCTTCAAAGGATACGAAAAGCCATGTCCCTGGACCAAACAGTAGAACTGCAAGAACTCGACAATGGAGAACTCTTCTTTGAGATCCCTGATGCCATCTGGGAACAACTCGGATGGGACGAAGGAACAGTCCTCGACTGGACAGTCGTCGGAGACAGCATCCGAATCACCAAAGTCACGGACGAGCTTCTTGGACAGTCCGGAGTGGCAGGAGATGTCTCGACAGTGGAGAGAAGCTACGGAGCAGTGGACATCGGAGATGGAGACGTGGTGGGAGAACCTTCCTACTGAGGATCAGCAGAAAGCCTTCTACAACGTCTGCCGCCGTATCTACGAGGGTGACGTGATGAAGCGCCGCTCCTACCGTGGCGTTCTCTACGACGTCTTCGGCTGGGGGCCTGAGGCTTACGTCCTCGGCATGGAAGCCCGCTACATGGACATCCACAACCTGCTGTGGGACGCCGTGGAAGGCGACACCAAGTACACCCAGCGTGAGCTGGACAGGATCAACCAGGAGCTTGACGATGCCGCGAAACATGACCGAGGCGAAGCGGACGTGGTGTGAGAGCACCCTCCGTCAGATAGAACTGACCGGATGCACACCCAGCGAGGTGCTCATGACAGCCATGGACCACTACATTAAGGGTGAGCTCACCTTCCACCAACTCTGCGTCGTGATGCGCGACGAAGGCGAATGAAACTGAATGACATGCAGCGCGCTCTCCTCGCTGAGCGACTGGCAGACAAGATGATGAAGGACATCGAGGTGGAGACACTCGAGCGCCTCGTCTACGACATGTACCTCGACGAGTACATCCTCATGGACGACAGTGACCTTCTGATGGAGGCTGAGATGTTTGACGTGGAGGTGCCGAATGAGTCTCTCTGAGGAGCTTCGGCGGCTCTCCAAGGAGCTGAACAAGATGTCTCTGGCAACCAAGCAGGAGGAGGACAAGGACCACGAGACGGTCTACGGCTACTACTACTCCAAGGGTGCCCTCGACTTCCGTGACAAGCTCCTCGCAAAGATAGGCGCCCTCCCGCCCACCTACTCGGCTCTGGAGGCCTACTACGCCCTCCTCGAGACATACCCCGACGACTACTACCAACAGTGAGACAGTTCGTCTACACGCCCCACGGACCGCTCATCCAGCAACAGCTCACCACAGAGTGGGAGATCCTGGTGGCAGCGGTCCTTCTCAATCAGAGCAAGCGCACGCCGGCGTGGGACCGGACGCTCGCTCGAGTCCTTCAGCATTTCCCCACTCCGGAAGCAATGGCCGTCTCGGATAACTTCCTGGAGCACCTCCTCAAGCCTCACGGCTTCTGCAATGTCAAGGCGAAGCGCCTGCGCAGGATGAGCGAGCAATACCTCAAGTGGGACGGCAAGGACCCACGTGATCTGTACGGATGCGGGCAGTACGCGTACGACAGCCACCGCATCTTCATCCGTGGCCACAGGCCCAAGCCTGAGGAGGTGAATGACGGTGCTCTCACCATGTTCCTCAACCAGTTCTGGTGTGCCAGTCAGAAAAGCGGCACACACGCCGCGTGCTGAGCGGCTGGTGGTGTATGATAGGTCTATCAGCAAAACCACCATGAACTGGTATCTGCAAGTCAATGGCATCGCTGCCACCGGCCACTACACCAAAGCCAAGGTCCTCAAGATGGCCGCCATCGGCCACCAGCAGCGTCCTGACGCTGTGGTCGATCTGGTCAAGTTCGACCCCCGCACCAACAGCGACGTCGAAACCACCCGCCTCTACAACTGAGCAAACCACCATGACTGACTTCGCAACCTACCTCGAAGCCGCCGAGCACGCCATCGCCAACTACACCGGCGAGGACGACCTCGACGAAGCCACCATTGAACTCGTCGCCGACTGCTGCCGTCAGGCTGTGGCCGTGCTGCCGAACTGGAACTACTTCCACAGCCTCCTCGAGAAGGCCAGCACCTACGTGCTCGTCGACATGGACGAGGACGAGCTTGAGCAGTTCACCGCTGAGCTCGAGGAGCAGCTCGAAGACTATGGTATAGTGTGATGGACAACCAACTAACCATGAACCTCTACATCATCAACGAAGTCCTCTACGACTACACCGACGGGATGGTCGTCATCGCTGCCGCTTCCCTGGAGCGTGCCCGCGAGCTGTTCGCCGATGAGTTCGGTGAAGTCCACGTGGCCGAGGAGTTCGACAAGGCCATCGAGTCCGGTGCCTACAAGACCCTCCAGGTCGTCGGTCAGCCGGAGGGCATCGTGTCCTACGTCTACGGTGGGGGCTGAGGGCCAACCGGTTGCCAAACTGGAACAGAAATCCCCCGCTGACCCTAAGAATGACCTATACTACACTCATGGAAAAGAACGCTCTCTCACCCACCACTCAAGCCGTGCTCGATGCCTTTAATTCGGTCCCTTACTACCCCGACGAAAACGATGAAGGGATGCTTGCCGCCGCCCTGCGTGCTGCTGCGGACCAGGTGGTGCCAGAGTTCTGGCACGAGGACAACGACATTTACGGTGAAACAATGCAAGATGTTCGAGGTCAACTCCTCGCCATCGCCGCCGAGCTTGAGTCGGCCTAGGCTGTGCCGCAGCCGGTTCACAAAGCGGCCTACCAATCCCCCGCTCCACCCGCAAGCACGCTAATATAGAAACATGAACGAAACCGCTTTCCTCCTCATCCCTTCCTCCTCCAAGCTGGCCGAGACGCTTGAAGCGGCACTCAACGAGGTCGGCTGATGTCCATCCAAGACCGCATGGCTGACTTCCAACCCACTTTCCTTGAAACCATGACCACCGAAACTGTCAAGTACTACGTCGGCGACCTCTGCTACGTCATCGAAGACGATGTGTGGAGTGAGGTGTGTGAGCAATCATTCGATCCTGACAACGAGCCTGGTGACCTTCTGGAGCTCGCTGACGGTCGTCAGTTCTTCATCTTGAGAACCGCATACGGTGACGGCTTCTACTGCGATGCCGAAGGCCGTACCTACGCGGTCGACAGTGGCACCATCGGCGCCATCAAGGTGGATGACATCATCGCTACCGACAAGCTGGAGCGCACCATCAGCCAAGGCCACGGCCAGATCGTGGAGTTTGAGTTTGAGATGGTGAATGGCGATGTCTTCGACGACAACGGCACTCTCTGCTTCGACAGCGTGCAGATCGTGACCGGCGGCTCTTACGAGGAGGAGGAAGTCGAGGAGGAGGAGGATGACGCCTGAAGAGATGGCTTGGGAGGCGGTGGAACGCTTCTACGAAAAGAATGATGAAGGTCTCCGCACTCTCGCCGACATCGAGCGGCGGGAGAGCCTGAGGGAGAAGCTCATCACCAAAGGATGGTGTCGGCCATTTGCTGTCGACACCCTTGTCAACCTCATTGAGGAGCACTACGGTTACAAATGAGCCCTTTCTTCCCCGACTGCTACGATGAGTGGTCGCTCATGTGCGGCAACGACACCCTCTTCGAGGGCACTGAGGACGCGTGCCGTGAGTTCGCATACAGAAGCCTCACCGATGAAGAGCTCGAGCAAGTCTACCTGATGGACTGGGAGGGACGCGAATGGACAGTATGAACGAGATCATGGCTGAGCTGACGCCTGAGGAACGGGCTGCCCTCTCCAAAGCCACACCTGAGGATTGGGCTCAAGCCATCGCCGAATGCGCTACCGATCCCTCCTTCTGGGCTACAGTTGCCGGAGCGGGCATTAACGGCTTCCTCGAGGGCCTCCTCAAGTGAGTGCCAGTTGACAAACTGTCACAAGGGCCATGTCACAACCCCGCTCTGGCATGGTACATTAGGAATATGGAAAACCAACCCATCATGAAAACACTCCCTCTGACCACCTACCAGTCCCCTCGGACTGGCACCGAGTACCTGATCGTCGCCAAGACCCAAACACGGATGGCTGGCGACTGGTACAAGGGTGAGCCTCTCCGCCCTGTGGAGTACACTCAGTACGACATCGTGCTCAACGGCAACCCTGTCCAGTTCTGCTTCGACGAGGCTGACATCGCTGCCTCAGTCGAGCACTTCGAAAATCCTGGTGCCGACCTCGGTTCCCGCTATGACTGACCAACAGCAACGACTGGAGCTCCTGATCGCCGACAGGCTGGAGCTCCTCGCTGACCGTGTGGAACAGCTTGTTCTCCGCGGGGACCACGACACCGCCGAGCTCCTCAAGAGAGAGGGTCTGCACCTAGCGTCGGCCTACGACACCGACGAGACCTTCCTCGTGATCGACACTCGCGCACTCTTTCAATGACCAACACTGAACTCCACTACTACGATGACACGTTCGCAATCGAGAAAACTCGCTGGGGCACCTACCGCTCCTTCGACAAAGAAGGCAAGGAGCTCATCACCGCGCTCCACGAAGACCTATGTCTCCAACACACCCGCTTCTACCTCAAGGGACAGCAAGAAGGCTGGGACTCCCTCGCCTGCTCAACCTACGAAGGTGAAGTCGGCGGCAAACTCTGACCTGAACCTCACCGTGAACAACGCCAAAGCATTCATCGACCGCGCTCGCAACGGCGAGGTCACACGCGACGAGATCCTCTCTCGCCTCTACATGGCAGTCCTCATCACCCTCGCTGTGGCTGTGGCCCTGACGCGCAGGGCAGCCTCTGCTGTGGTGACATACTCGCCGCAAGTCCGGCGCACCACCACGGCCGTTCTGGAGCGTCTGGTGAGCGTGCTCAAGACTGAGGAGGCGGTCGTATGATGACCGGCGTCTTCTTCCTCGTCGGCTACCTCTTCGGAGCTGCCAACGTGCTCCTCATCCACTACTTCACACGATACCAAGATGATCGCCCCGACCTCGGTGGCTTCGGAGGACCTGACAATGACTGATCTTCTCACTCGACTGAAGGGTGCGTACCAAGTCTGCCACGACTGTGGCATGAAGTATGGCGAGGTGCGCAACCACGTCTCCACCTACTGGCACGACAACTGCGATGTATGCGGCATTGAAGGCAGCGTTACGGAAGCACGTGACTACGGCTTCCTGTGGAAAGGCATCCGCGACCTCGGAGGAACTCATGAGTGAAGTCAAGTACAAGTCACAGATCCACTCAATCTCCATCACTCGTGAGGAGGACTGCCACTTCCTCGGCACCGAAGTCCGCATCGACGACGACGGTGGCGGTCGCTTCCTGATGATTATCGACGACGATGGGAGCGAGGTTCGCCTGGACTTCGAGGAGTGGGACCTGTTGGTAAAAGCTGTTCAGATGCTACGCGACCAATGATTCAGACCACCGGCTCCTACGACGAGAAGTGGGGCTTCTACTCCATGACCCTCGCCAACGACGGCATCGGCGTCACCCTGGACGGACTGTCCCGCCACGACGTGGAGACCGTCGCCGACCTTGCACTCTCACTACTCTTTTGCGATGAAGAAGCCGAACAGTACACCTGGCACGCCGAGTTCGAGCCCAACGACGTCTTTTGATGTGCCGGTGTGAGAAGTGGCACAAGGGCCTCCAGCGAGGCCCTTTTCGCTGTATGATAGCCACATGAGCAACCAACCCACCATGAAGCTCCTCACCTCTGCCCTCGCCGCTCTGGCAATCGCCATCCCCGTGGCTCCCGCCCGTGCCCAGATGGCATTCGACACCCAGTGCCGTCAGTGGGAGGGCGGCTCCGCCACTGCCACCTTCCCCTGCACCGTTCAGTTTGCCAGCGACGGCTACGTCGGCTGGATCGCCACTCCGTACGACACCTACTCCCGCGGTAACGGCTGGGCTGTGGGCGTCCGCAACAAGGAGTGCCTGCGTTCCACCGGCGGTGGCTACCAAGTGGCCGTCTGCCCCATCACCAACTGAGGTTTCCACACCGAAAACTGTGGTACAATAGTCAAGTCAACCAACACCCTCAAAACCATGCCTGCTTTCGCTGTCACCAACGACCTCAACTGGACCGTCTCCAAGCGCCCTCTGTTCTTCACCGGCAACAACGGCCAGCCTGTGCAGTGGGACCAGAAGGTCGCCATCGTCCGTGACGACACCGGCCGTGGCCTCGGCACCGTCTCCCCCGACTACGAGATCGTGCAGAACGAGACTCTGCTGAGCCTCATCAAGCCTCTGCAGGAGGAGGGCCTCCTCAAGATCGAGAACGTGGGCTACCTCGCCCACGGCGCGAGCGTCTTCGTTCAGGCGAAGATCGAGAAGGAGTTCCAAGTCATTGGTGAGGACTACCAGTCCTACATCACCTTCCTCAACGGTCACGCTGGCAACAAGTCTGTGGCCATCGGCACCTCCGCTGTGCGCGTCATCTGTGGCAACACCTTCGCGATGGCCTATTCGGACATCAGCGAGAAGTTCCGCCACACGGCAGGCGTGAACGAGCGCGTACTCGAGACCACAGCGGTCTCCAACTACGTCTCCGTCTGCATGGAGCAGTACTCCAAGCACGTCGAGCAGCTCTCGCAGACCTCCTGCACGAGCGGTCAGTTCCACAATGCGCTGGAGCAGATCTTCGATCGCAAGGCGAGCGAGATCAAGGCCATCGACAAGCTCAACCAGCTGTTCTACAGCGGCCGTGGCAACGAGGGTCGCACTCTCTATGATGCCTTCAACGCTGTGACTGATTTCACCTCGAACGAGGCTCGCAAGACCGCCAAGGCGCAGTTCCAGTACGTGAACTTCGGCACTGGCAACCGCGTCAACCAGCGCGCTCTGAGCGTTCTGACCGAGCTCGCAGTCGCCTGAGTTTTGTGGGGCGCGGTTTCCTGCCGCGTCCCTCTCCCTACGCTAATCACCCACCACTCAAACCATGAGCTACAACGACAGTCCTCTCCCTGCCGCCCTCGCCCTCAGCCTCGTCGGCGTCGTTACCATCGGTGGCCTCGCTTACGGTCTCCCTCAGTACAACGTGTGGACCAAAACCCTGAACGGTAAGGCTCTGCTGCAAGAGGCTGAGTACACTCGCCAGGTGGCCGTGCTGGAAGCCCAGGCGAAAAAGGACTCTGCTCAACAGCTGGCTGAAGCCGAGATCATCCGTGCCGGTGGCGTTGCCAAGGCCAACCAGATCATTGGTGACTCCCTGAAGGGCAACCGCGAGTACCTTCAGTACCTCTACATCACCAACCTGGAGGAAGGTGCCAAGCACGGCAACGTGACCGTCTACGTGCCGACTGAAGGCGGTATGCCCGTGCCCACCCTGCAAATGAACAAGTGAACCCACCAATTCGCCCAGCGGCCTTCAAGAAGGCCTACGACTACCTCGAAGCAACCGACTCACCTCTGTGGGTCATGCACTTCGCTCCCCCAATCTACCCCGTTCACAAGTGGCTATGGAAGTTCAGTTCTCCTGCTTGGCACCAACAACCAGGACTGTCAACATCCCAGAAGAGGACATGGCTGCCCTCTATGACGTCGTGGTTGGGTCATTTCTGGCCCTTCTGCCGCACATGGAGTTCGACAAGCGGACGCTGAGCTACATGCCTGAGCGTGCTGCGGTTGCTGCTTTCGCGGAGAAGTTCGGTGTCCCAAGTACCCATGGCCCGAGCCTCGAAGCCTTCTACCGAGCCGCACTCGGCAAGATCAATGTCTAGTCTCCTCGCTCTCCTGCTCGCCGCTTCCCACCCCATCCACATCGACGGGTACGGGTGGGTCGAGGCTGAGATCGTGGGCATCTGCCTTCAGGATGTAGGAGCTGGTCACGAGGATGAGCTCTACGACGAGAAGTGGGAGTCGTTCACCGACTGTCTAACATGGAGGTCCGGAAAATGAGTAACGAAGTTCACATCCTCGACCTCAGCTGGCGTGCCCGCTCCGGTGGTGGTGGCCAGCTCACTGAGGAGGGCTTCTTCCGCTACCCCAACGTCCCTTACCTGATCGTCAACTGCGTCTTCCGCTGCGACCCTGGCTACTACCGGGACAAGGCCATGGCCCGAGCTCAGGACTACAGACAGGTGGTCGTCACCGGCACCCCTGAGGAGGAGGAGCGTGCGTTCCAGGCTCAGCTCGAAGAGAGTATGACCGCCCGAGAGAGCGACGAAGAGTATGACTTCCTCGCCGACTGGGTCAATCGGGCTAACAACCAGCCCGAGCCGAAGCGGGTCTGGACCTATGACGATCCGCTCTGGCACTACAAGGAGAAGTTCAATGTCTTCTGGTTACGCGAGTGGGTGGCTGACTGCACTGTCGTGCGAGCCGCTCTACAGGAGCTTCGCCTCTACCAGACCGAAGGCAGTGTAAAATCCGTCTACAGGACCACGGACGAGGAGATCGTCCTGAAACATCTGGAAACTATCCAATCGTACTGGGACTGATGTCAGACTCACCGGAGTGCTGTAGGCGGAGCTTTGCTGCCTCAATCAAGGACACGGCTAAGCGGCTGCTTGAGGACCCATCTGTGGCCCCTCGCCGCGTGTCCATGTTACGAATGGAGGTTTGCGAATCGTGCGACCGCTATAATAGTGAAGCTCGCACATGTCAAATCTGCGGCTGCTTCATGCCGTTGAAGACAACCATGGCCAACATGGAGTGCCCCATTCAAAAGTGGACGGAGTGGAAACGTGATTCTTGAGCAGTTGCAGTTCATGGTCCATCCCTCAGTCAAGGACGACTGGCTGAAGTTTGAAGAGGACTACTGGCTCCCGTGGCTTCGCCAGCAGAGGGGCTTCATCAACAAGCAGATCGACTGCAAAGCAGGCATCGCAACCAACCGCATCTGGTGGAGAGACAAAGCGTCATGGGACCGAGCAGCACAGAAGAAGGACGAGATGACGCCTCTCAACATGAAGATGCGTCAGCTCTTCGGGTCGAAGGTGGTGATGCTCAGATCGATCTGACCTACCTCGGCAAAGGCGCTGCAGCGGTGCTCTGGGCCCACGAGACGGAGTTCGAGAAGGGTGAGCACTGGTACGAGTATCTGGTCGGTGCCGTGGCCGAGGGAGCGAAGCTCTGGGGAATCACCGTTCCAGAAGACTACTACCACGTCTACGCCGGCTTCGCCGAGATCTTCGAGTGGGAGGACTGCGCCGCCCTCGAGTCCCTCTACCTGTTCCCCAAGTGGAGACGCAGGGGCATCGGCACGGCCGCGGTGAAGTGGATCGAGCGAGGGTGCAATGACAACCTCACGATCTGGGCCGGACGCGCCACATCAGGCTTCTACGAGCGTCTCGGCTACCGCCGTGACCTTGATCAGGGCGGTTTCATGATGGTGAAGAACCCCTATCCGGGTAAGAGTTTCACCGAGGCCGCCACTGACAAGTGGGCCTGACGAGATTGGTAACCTCGTAAAAAGTTGCTGATGTTCGCATCAGTTACCATGTCAACTCATCGTCCCGACACAGTGCCATCGCTGATGGCCCAAGACCACGGCACCGCCGTACTCATCACAGACCCACGAGCAGACGCGTACCTCAGCCGTCTGAAGCGCCCGAACCGTCCTCCTGAGGACCGCTACTCCCGATGGTGTGGCGGAAAGCAGGGGTTTGACGACTTTGCAGAGCGGCTTCATTGAGGCTCTCCTCGAGAGAGGCGCCTGGTGGACCATGTGACGGTTACAAAACTGGACCAGATCTGGTTTCCAGGCGCTGACTTGAGGTACAATAGGGATATGGAAAACAACCACATGACAACCGCCGTCACGTTTGGCCGCATGAATCTGCCCCACCCCGGGCACGTTCACCTGGTCCAGCGCATGCTGCAGGAGGCCGACCAAGCCGTCGTGTCTCTCTCGCTTGCGAAGAAGAACAACGACGTGGAGCTCCGCCGAGCAGCGTTTGGGATTCTCCTCGAACATGCTGGCGTGGACATCGACCGCGTGATGTTTACCGGCGCACCCGGACCGTACCAGGCCGTCGAAGAGTGCATCACCGATGTCCTCACTCGCCAGGTGCAGCCCGAGCTGCAGCAGGCCACAACCGTGGTCCTCGGCCTCGACCAGAGCAAGCTCGGCGAGCGTCTGCGTGACGACCTCGGCGTCAAGTTCGTTCCGAACGAGATCCGTGTCGGTTCGAGCACGGTCATCCGCCACTTCCTCGAGATTGGCGATGAGCAGATCGTTCGTGAGATCTACCACGGGGACGACGAACTGTTCCGCATGATTCTGCAACTCCGCTCTGAAGAACTCAGCCGTGAAAAGTCTTGAGTCACTCCGCCTCCGTGCGGAGCATCTTGTCGCCAGAGAGCCAATCTGGCAGAAGGCATTCCCGCCTCAGCCGTGGTCTCTTGATGACATGCAGGAGATCGCTGACATCGTCGAGTTCTCCCTCCTGAGCAACACTGTGGTCAGCGACAGCGACCCATGGGTCGACTGGCTCGACCGTTGGAAATTCCACCAAGCCGCAAAATGAGCGTCAACTGCCCACAATACGAGACATACGAGGAGGCTACGGCCCACCTCCACGAGTACGCCCAACAGTACGCCGAGAAGAAGGAGGACGACTCCAAGTACGAGGAGTTCCTCAACGCCCACCTCCCCATGGAGGTCTATCAAGGCAAGTGGGTTGTGGCACTGAAACCAGGCCACATGCCCTTCTCGTTCGTAGACTGACCACCACACTTCATTCAGAGTTCCCATCACCATGTCCACCCAGTACTGGCTGCTGTACGAGTTCGGCGAGTTCGACGTCGACGGACCGTACGCAGACATTCACCGAGTCCGTGACCAAGCCGTCCGTGACGCCGCCGACAATGGCTGTATCGTGCAGATCCACAAAGGCGATCCGGACGAGTTCCACTGGAGCGGCGCGACTATGGTGGAGGAATGGTAGACATCCCGTTTGAGGTCCTGAAGCAGGTTTACCTCCAGCTCGATCCTCCTAAGATAGAAACGACTGACTTCTGTCGGAATCCCCACCCGCTTTACGTCACCGAGGAGCACTGCCCACCGCGGCGTGCTCCCGAGATCCCTCGGCGGGACTTTTGATCGGGGTGTAGCGCAGCGGTAGCGCATCTGTTTTGGGAACAGAAAGTCGCAGGTTCGATCCCTGCCACTCCGACTTGCCACTTCGCGCCGGAAAGATAAACCGGAATGCCGGTGGCAAATCCCGCTCTGCGTGGTCCGGAAATATCCGGGCGTAGCATCGGGCAGATGACCCAGTGCCGGGTCGCGATGGCAGGCACTCGCCATCGTTCCAAAGAGCCCCCACCTCTGTGCGTCCCCGAGGCGTCTCACGTGTTAAATGGGGCCATCAACACCCCTCATGCTTAGCTTGACAACGGGGACGGCTTTACACTGTGCGCACAGGCTTGCAGGCATCCTCATTCAGTTGTCAATGATGCACAAACCGAGGGGTCCCTCGTGGGTAGTGCTAACGGTTACACGTTAGGCAGATAGCCTAGAAGTGGAGGGTTCGAGTCCCTCCCCCACGACTTCCCTGGCACATCGAAGGCCAGGGCGTTGTCTGAGAGCTGGTCAGCTCAGGCTACGTACTAGGACCAGCCCCGTCCTCTAACACGGGGCACTTGCCCTTGTAGCTCAGCTGGTAGAGCGCCGCTTTTGTAAAGCGGATGTCGCGTGTTCAAGTCATGTCGGGGGCTTCGTCCGCAAGGACGACAATCCAGTTCGGACGGCGGTTCGACTCCGCCCAGTTCCACTCGCCGCGGTTGGTTCGAGTCACAGAGTTGCAGTGGGGCGCTCTGACGAGGAGAACCATTTGGTCTCACAAACACGCGGCAGAACATGTTTCTTGTCAAGAGAACATGTTTCTTCACACGGGGCTGAAAGGCTTTCGACGGGCTGGAGGGTTACGGCATAAACGCCAACAACATCGTCTCATTCCAGAGGGCTGCTGTCGCCGCTTGAGCGACGCACTCCGACTGACCACGGGGAGGGAAACCTCCCCTTTCCTGCATGGAAACACTCGTCCTCCTGACTCTCCTCACTCAGCCGGTTCATGGACCCATTACGCAAGATCCCTCTCCGCGCCATCCTGCAGTGGACTTTGCCTGCAGTGTGGGTGACCCTGTTCTGGCTGCTCACAGTGGCCGACTACAGGTCGGACGCGATTTTGAACTCGGCACAGTCGCTACACTGACTGGGAGCGACTACGTCAGTCTCTACGCCCACCTCGACACGGCCATCGCCCAAAGCTACGTCGAGAGGGGCGAGCAGATCGGAACCTGCGGAAACACGGGCAAACTCACGACCGGACCACACCTTCACTTCAGCGTCAAAAATGGAGTATCTCGACCTCCTGTACCGAGCCCGCATCAACATTCCCAAAGCGTGCGCGATGGCGGGAATGGTCCCATGTGAGGAGAGCTGGGAGGCGATGAAGGTCGAATTCCGAGAGTGGTGTCGAGGTGTACCGCACAATTTGGAGCTCTACAATTCATCTAACAGTGCGGATGTAGCTCAGCGGTAGAGCTTCTGCCTTCCAAGCAGACTGTCGCGCGTTCGAATCGCGTCTTCCGCTTCGCCCGCCTCTCTATTGCGGGCATTATCCAGCTCGGTACTCTAACGAGCGACCTCAACGTTGACACAATGCTGAAAACCTTTATTGCGGCTGGCGTGGCCGCTGCAGCCTTCACTGCACCCGCTTTCGCTGGTGGCCTGGAAGGTTCCTACGCTGGCGTGGGTGCTGCCATTGGCACCGATGACGCTGACACCACCGTGGCCATCACCGGCCGCGCTGACGTCCGTGACTTCGGCCTGAATGCACCTGTCTCTGTCCGTCCCACCGTCACCATCGGCGACGTGACTGGCGGCTCCCTCGGCGTGACTTACGATCTTGGCGTGGCCAAGGGCGTGAACGTCTACGCTGGTGGCGGCGCTGGCTTCGGTCAAGGCACCGCTCTGAACACCACTGATGAAGTCGTTGGCTTCGTCAACGTTGGTGCTGAGGGCGCTGTGGCTCAGAACGTGGTTCTGTTCGCTGACTTCAAAGTCGGCTTCGGTGGTGACACCAGCTACATCCCCACCGTGGGCGTGGGCTACCGCTTCTGATAGCCTTGAGGGTGCAACTGTGGCCTGTTGCATTAAATGAGGGGTGCCCGTGCGCCGCATCGTAGAATGGCGAAACTAGCTTCAGCATAAGTTGCCAAGTCGCTCATCGTTGGCGGAGGCCCCCGCCCTCTGTAAACCCCTTCCGTGAGAACGATTGGCCCACGTTACGGGCCACTTCCGTCGGTAGTCTATTGGTAAGGACACGCAGACAATGCAGTTGGATAGTCGGTTCGATTCCGTCACGGCGGACTGTTAAGCAAACAAGCATCGGGTAAGTCACCCTAGTTCCTCACATGGCAATGGACAAGGACGAAGTGCAAGACATGATCGACCTATCCATCGCCAGGGCGATGAAGAGGCACAATCGGAACGCTTCGACAATCAGTGCGATCCTTGGCCTGACGGTGTTGGCCTTCTACTCGCACGGTTTGATAACCATAGTGGAGAGGTTGACAAGGTGATCTTCGTCGTCCTGTACGTTGTCATCTCGGCAGCGTTTTTCGTGTGGGTGCTCAGCGGTGCCCGCTTCAAACGTCTCGATTCCAAAACAACTGCCCGTCACCCGGAGATGGAGGAGGTAAGACGGACTGACCCTCTACTTGTGGTTCGGTTCGATGGTTCACCTCGTGAGACTGACTCTGGAGAATGCGGCGACCTTGGGTTTGCTGAGTTTCTTGCTGATCATGGTCCCGATTCTGGGGATCGCAGTCGTCAATGATCCTGACTAGAAAGAAACCTATAGGTTGCTTTTTGGCGACCACTGGGATACTTATAGGTTGCCTTTGTATCAGCCTGGACAGTTCCACTGAGCTCAGAAACAGAGGCGTGAAGAACCGCCCAGTCGCTCAGGCCGCTCTCTCTCAAGCCGTCTCAGTGGTCCCACCCCTCAAGGAGAGAACCTACAACTACCTCTCCTCAGTCAAACCACACGTACTCGCCGCCTCGAAGCGGCACAGCATTCCTCCGAATGTCATCATGGCGATCCTCTTTGAGGAGGGAATCCACAGGAAACCGGTGGACGTCTCGACATTTGGACCCGCGCAGCTCGGACTTGGGGAGCTAGAGAGGATGGGCCTCCCTCCCAGAGTCGAACTGCTCGAGGATGACGAGACAGCTATATTCATCCTTGCCGCCAAGCTGAGACGCCTCCAGCTGGAGACCGGCTCGCTCCGCGACGCTGTACTATTGCACAACGGCTACAGCGATTACCATCGGTCAATCCAGCTGCGAGCCAGGGATCCCAGGATTCTGGAGATCCTCACCAGCCAGTTCACACGAGAGGTTTACGAGGCGTGATCAAGGGATCCGGAAACAAGTACATGTCCACCGTCAGGCTGGACGCCAGCAACACCTTTGCCGACGTGTGGTGGTGTGAGGGCAAACAGGAGTGGCACTGGTCCCTGGTCTGGGAAGACGGTGGCCCGTACGGCACCCACATGCATAACGGCATTGCACCTACGAAAACGAAGGCGCGAGCCGACATCGTGAAAACGATGATCTGGATCGAGGACAAGTGGCCTACCTACGAGTACTTTGAGGGAGCATGAGGTACATCAACGTCCATGTCCTGTGGAAGGGTGGCCGCACCGAGTGGCGGATCATCCCGTGGGGGAAGGCCCACCTGGACGCCATCCGAGCGGCTGGAGGAGTCATCATCGGCTACCATGAGATGTGACGGTCTGAAAAGTGGCACAAGGCTTCAAACCTGAGCCTGTGGCGCTGTATATTGGTCACATGAGATCACTACTCTGATGCACTGGATCGTCGGACTCTTCCTCCTGGCCTTTGTCCTCCCTATTCTCCCCATCATCCCTCTGCACGCCTTGATGCCGTTCATCCTGATCGGCGCTGTGGTCGTGCTCTTCCTCAACAAGTGATGCAACGCAAACTCCTCCTAATCGACGGAAATGCCCTCTTCCACAGGTCCCGAAACGCCCTCAAACGGGGAGCAGGCGAGCTCACCACAAGCTGGGGCCAGCCTGTCACGGGAACCTACGGCGTCCTCAATACGCTCTTCTCGATCCTCGAGAAAGAAGACTACGACGCCGTCCTCCCCGTCTTCGACGCAGGCGGCAACTTCCGCAAGAAGGAGGACGCCGACTACAAGGCAAACCGTGGACCTTCCGACGATTCCTTCAAGTCGGACATCACCCTCCTCAAGGAGGACATCCTCTTCTACCTCGGGTTCAACCCAATCTCAATCCAAGGCGTCGAAGCAGACGACGTCATCGCATCCGTGGCGAAGAGATCCGTTGGTTTTTCTGGCGTTGACATCCTCACTTGCGATCGCGATCTGCTCGCTTGCGTTGACGACCGAGTCACTGTCATCCTCTTCAACTCAGCAAAGAAGGTTGAACGAGTTGATCCAGACGGTGTGCGCCGGATCTACGGCGTCAACCCAGAAGATGTGCCGGTCTTCAAAGCCCTAGCCGGTGACTCCAGCGACAACATCTCTGGACTGAAGGGCATCGGCGCTAAGACCGCCGCGCTCATCGTCGCCGAGTCGAGGCCTCACGACGGCCTCTCCACTGCAGACTGTGTCTGTCTCCACCCCAAGGTCAAGGATCGCGCCGGTGACTTCCTCGCCAACCTGCGTCTGACGACCATGGTGGACGATCTCGATGTAAAATGGTTTGCGAACTCGCGCCCCACTGAGGGCGTTGTCCGCTCGGTCTTCGAGCAGTCGGAGTTCGGCTCCTTCCTCAAGGAAGCTCGTTTCAAGAAAATCCTCAAAGCACTCAAAGCAACCAACTAATCATGGCATTCGTACCTAACGCCGGCGATACCACTGTCCCCGTGGTTCAGTCGTGGACTTTCAACAAGCAGACGGTCAATCTGGTCGGCAACAGCGCCGGTGTCCTCCAAGTCACCGCGCACATCACCGACGACCTGTCAGGAAACGCTGGAGAAGGCTACACATCTAGCCCGACACAGATCCGCTTTCGCAGCCCTTCAGGCAATCAGTTCGTTGACGTGATGCTGGCAGGCTATCAGCTGATTGACGGCACACCGACCGACGGAGTTTACGCTGGCACAGCTCGTATTGCACCTTACAGCGAGGCTGGCACATGGACTGTGGAGACTCTGCTGGTCGTTGACCAAGTGGGCAACATGAAGTACTACCAAACCGCTGAGGTTGCGGCGATGGGACTTGATGTTGACTTCGACGTCACCTACGGTGGCACATCACCCACTACACCGACCGACTCGGTGGTGACTCCCTCCGGCTCTATCCCAACCACTCCTGGGCTCGTCATCAGCGGAAACAACAACTTCGTCAACTACGGCACCGTCAACTTCACGGATAATTCCACCAAGAACTTCGTGTACACGGACAACTCTGTCAACTACAACTACACGACTACATCCATCACAACCAACCGGACCTTCAACGGCACGGCCTCCCGTGACAGACTCACTGGAACCTCAGCCAACGACTTGCTCGCTGGTGGTGGTGGCAGCGACGCGCTCACTGGCGGCGCTGGTGGCGACACCCTCCAAGGTGACGCTGGCAACGACAAGCTGTACGGTGGGGCTGGCCTCAACACCTTCGATGGTGGTGCTGGTAAGGACCAGCTGTACATGCAGTCCGACGACACAGCTGACATCATTCGTGAGTTGAACCGCGGCGACCGCATCTACATCCAAGGCGCAACCCGTGGTGGCTTCACCGTCGGCTCCGTGGATGGTGGTCTGGGCATCTTCAACAAAGGGGCTCTAGAGGCCGTCTACACCGGCAGCAACCTCAATGCCGGTCAGCTATCCAATATGCTTTACGCCGTATGAGACATCAAGTGAAGTCCCAGTGGTACTACTACTTCTGGGGCGCTATGGCCGTCGCCGTGGTCGGCGGCCAGGTGTACGTGGGGACTGGTTATCGTATAATGGCTGAGCAGGTGCGCTCATCAGTCCACACTATGACCACCACCTGTCAGCCGGCGAAGTACCATACTCCGCCTCTCAAGTCCAACAAAACCCTCGAATTCGAATGAAAGCCTACAAGCTGAACGCCGAAACCCTGACCACCGTTGAAGCTGTCGCAACTGTACTGGACGGTCTGGGTCTGGTCATCCGCGACGATGCTCCGATGTTTGACACCCTGAGTGCCTACTTCAACATCGAAGTGGAAGCTCCGGTTCCTATCGCCGGTGACGCTCCTGAAGCGCCCATCGCCCAAGACTGAGCCCACTCCCTCACAAACCACCATGTCAAACCACGGACTTCGCACCACAGGGACCCACACAGGCAACTTCGGACGAGCCAAAGTCCAGGGTCGCCCTGGGTCCCTCGACCTCACAAAAGAGATTCTGAGCAAGGATGACCTTCGCATCCCGAAGCGTGAGGAGGCGGTTGCGCGCCTCCAGGAAGCGTACGAAAAGACGACCGATCCCAGGCTCAAGAAGTTCCTCGCTGAAGAGCTTGCTAAGAAGCGTGCTCAGGCTCAACTTTATGCGACGCGAGTTATCCCTGGCGGAACGCCTGTCGATCCGGTCGACCCTGATCTCGATCCTAGCGGACGGTTCCGAGACTTCGGAACTGCTTGGGATGCGGGACAGCGGGACTCTACCTACGCCTATATCCACCGAGTTCACTGAGCTTCTGAAGAAGTTTAGAGAATCAGTAAACGGGTAAAACCCACCCTCAAGGAGCGACACTCATGTTGAATCCCTACATATGGCTGACCAGTGCGGTCCTGGCTTATGTCTTCGTCTCAGATGAGAACGTCGCTCCGTATCTGGTTCTTCAGACCAAGCGTCTTGGACTGAACGTTCAAAGGGCAATTTGGATGATCCGCATGCACCCGGAAGCCCCGTGGACACGCTACGCGATCAACCGCCGAGCCTGGCGCATCGCTGAAGAGCTTCAGAAATCGCTCCATCTTCCCAAGGAAGACGATAAGTAGGGTTTAAGTCTGTGATCGAAGCGCTTTTGCTGACCTGTCTGCAGGCCAACTTCATCATCTCTCGGATCCGCATTCATCCCAGTCTCACACATGAGCAGAAGGTTGAGTTGATCCGTGAGGTACGCCTCGTAACCAAGCAGAATTGCCCAATCTACTGATAAGAGGGTTCATGCTGTCCACCGACGTTCGCCTACGTCTCGAATTCATCGCTGATCGCATCGCCAATGGCGGCGAAGTCAGCCTCTCGGAAATGACGTTCATCCAGAAGTGGGCTGACCACAACCAGTCGGCCGCCACAATTCTCCGGAAAGCGAGGAGGACAGCCATCCAGGGAAAGAGTGAGGCCGGGTCACTCGATGAGTTCATGAACGCCATGGACTTGGGTGACCCGGACCCCTCTAACCACCTTGTTGGACCTCAAAACCCCGAAGACCTGTACAACTGGTTCAAACGTCGTCCTGATGAGGGGCGACCTGACTAGTGTGACAGTTCGTAAACTGACCACTCGGGGAGCTTCGGCTCCCCATTTTTGGTATGATAGAGCTACTGGAGTAGATCCATGAAACCTACACTTAACAACCAACTCAATTTCAGCCCTGGCGACCTTGTGGCCGTTGGCGATGTCCACGGTCGTGTTGACTTGGTCTGGGAGCTTGTCGGCAAGCTTCGCGGCACCGGCGTCCACCTCCTGTTCCTCGGCGACCTCATCGACCGCGCTCAGAAGAAGGGCGACGACGTGCGTGTCCTCAACGTGGTGAAGTCCCTGATGGATGACCCACTGCAGTACGGTCTCGCCAGTGTCGACGTTCTGCGTGGCAACCACGAGCAGATGTTCCTGGATGCTGTGGACAGTAATCCATTTGACTGGTCCGGGAGTTTCAACTTGTGGGTCCACAATGGCGGGGCGATCGATTCCCTCGAGGAGATGCGCCCCCACGCGGAGTGGATCCGCAAACTCCCACTCTTCAAGCGTGTGGGCAGCACAGTCTTTGTTCATGCCGGCCTGAGGCCATTCGTCCCTCTCGAGCAGCAGACGGCCAGTGACATGACCTGGATCCGCCAGCCGTTTCTCATGCAGGGCGCAAAAGGCGTGAAAAGCGTCGACCTTGTCGTTCATGGCCACACGCCGGACTTCGACGAGCCCGGCAAGATCGAGGTGACCGACAACCGCGTCAACCTTGACAGCGGCGCTTTCTTCAGTGGGAAGCTGACTGGCTTCAACCACAACACCATGGAGCTATTCCAGGTCGGGTAAGACTCGTCACGCTAAATGTGGTTGACATGCTGGGCGGGTTCAGCGCCGATTCGCTTCGCGACTACCAATCTGAAATGAGTAGATGGCTCGGTGATTGGGACTTCACCGAGTGCGTCGATACATTTGATTTCAGACTCTGCCAGCGTGACGACGGCTCATACTACGGTACTGCGGGCACCTGCCGTAAAGGAAAGGAGGCCACGCGTGATTCAATCGTCAACCAACTCAAGAAAAAGATCGTCATGACCCCTAACCAGGAGGCTCAGATTCGTGAGCTTGGGGATGAGTCTCTCGTGCGTCTCGTGCGTAAGATCGGAGAGAGTCAAGGCAAACAGCCAAAGAAGACTAAGCATGCGGGGCTGATGCCGCCTGATGAAGCGGCCAAATACGCCGAGTTCTTTGAATCGGGCAAGTCGGCCAAGCCTATTCGTGATGTACCACTGGATTCGATTCGCAAACTGGTGGATGCCAGCGCGATCTCAAAAGCTGCTTCCAAGGGTGAGCCGCGCGAAGGGACTCTTAAGGAGCACGGTTGGGCATCTAGAGCAGAGCGTGGTGAGGCCGTTCTCAAGTTCATCATCGATCACGACTCGAGAGACGTGACAGGAGTCCACAGGGACTGGAAAGGGGAACTACAACTCGACCATAAGATCCCTCTCAGCATGGGAGGGAAGGACGAGCCCTCCAACTGGCAATTGCTATCGATCCCTGCCAACCAGAGGAAGGGAGACGTGGAGAGAAGCATCTCGGCATCTCTGAGAGGCTCCGATCAAAAACAAACCGAGGCCGTACTGAACGCCAGCCTGTCCAAAGCGTTTCGTGATAACGCTAGGATGAGCAACGACGAAGTCAAGCGTCTCCACATCGAAGGCGAGAGTAATGCCGCTCGGAAGCAGCGGGAAGTCAAAGCCTACAAAGCCGAGTTGCCCATCCTCCCTCGTGAGGAGAGAGCTTCACTACTCACCACAGCCAAGGGTGAAGAGCTTAAGCTGCTCTACAAGGCTTCTACAAGAGGCGGTTACAGACTAAGGACTGGCAAAGGTGGTAGGGGTGATTATCCCACCGTTGGAGCCCAGAGAGCCCTTCTAAAGCTGCGTTGGGGCGAAAAGCTCTCGCCAGCTGACGTCTCCGCACTAAGGAAAGACGCTGAGGGCCAGCCTCCAGGCTACCTTCAGAAATTGCTCAAGGCTTACGCACCGGACCGCTGAGTCCGCTATACTACTACCACAACACACCCACCACATGGATTTCGACTACGCCAAGTTCGTCAACGATGGCTGGGAGTCCCAGCAGAAGTACGCCAAGGCCGCAGGAATTCCTGGTCCGCTAGACGACCTCACACGTGACGAGGTTCACGCCAAGGTCATCGAGCACCTGGGCCACCTCATCGAGGAGACAATCGAAGCACGAGTGTACGTGCCTCGCCGCACTTGGAAGATCGGCGAACCCTCGTTCCTGGACAACGAGAAGCTTCGCAAGGAGTTCATCGCCGAACTTTTTGATATCCTGCTCTTCCACCGCGCGGTTCTTGCCTACGCCGGCGTGAGCGGTGAGGAGTTCGCTGAGGCAGCCGCACAGAAGCTGGCCTACAACTCCAAGCGCAAGGATCATATCACGAACGGCACTGAGGCCGCGCCTCAAGACCCCGCAGCCGAACTCTCTGGCAACTGCAAGTCTGCACACTACGACCGCGAATGAGCGCCACCATCGAACGCACACGGTACTTCGAGGACTTCCTCGAGTACTACAAGAAGGCCGAGAAGCAGCAGGAGCTATGCAATCTCGGAACGGTCCCTCACGCCCAGTCGGGTGTGGGGGATTCCCTCATGGAGAATGTTGAGCTCTACGACGTGGTCGAGCGGAAGTACGCTGGCTTCAGTCAGATCGTCAACGACATCTTCTACGGTTGGACGGACTCCCACCCATACTGCGAGAAGATGGAGGCCGGCTTCGTCACTGACCAGCGCCGTGAAGTCGCCACAAACTGGACGAACAAGGAGCTTGAGGAGGAGGACTGGTTCTACCTCCTGCTTCTCCACCGTGTGACTGGCTCCGCGATCAACTACGCCAAGATTCCTTCCGGCTACCACAACACTCTGCTCTTCCACCTCCACGAGTGCGACAACATCGAGGAGATGACGGAAGTCGTGAAGACTCACAACAAGCCGTTCTACACCAGTGTGGGCTACCAGTTTCCGGCGTTCCCCAAGCCACCTGAGGGCTACAAACGAGGCGGTGACTACTACCTCTGTGACTTCGCACCGTGTATCGCCCGTGAGTTCTGCAACTGGGTTCGGACAGGCAAGCCGAAGAAGTTCCGTGAGATGGGCGACTGGCTTTTCGACTGGAATGTCAGGCAAGGACTGAGGAAGTACAAGTTCCAGTACGCGGCCTTCATCGCAGACATCGCCGACTGGTTCCCAGAGTACGTCGACCGTGAGAGCCCGTTCTACTACGGGACCAACGCCATCGAGTGTATCTCCTATCTTGCCAAGCCCAAGACGAAGATGCCTAAGGAGGCCTTCCTCGACGAGGTGATGTTTGAGATCTACCGTGAGACCGGCTCACTGCCCTACAACGCGGAAGATGTCTGCTGCGACTACATCCGCTACGTCGAGAACTACATCAAGCCCGGCAGCCACTACGACCACCTCGATCGCGACGTGATCTGGAACTCATCCTCCATCACGGACCACCCTTTCGGTCGTCAGAAGGCGATGTTGGACCTGGGACTGGTGAGTTCATTCAACGAGCTGGCTTACCATCCATCCGACGACGCTATCCTCAAGCAAGCCAATCTCACCGTCGAAGAGTACCAGGAGAAAGCCAGATGTCTCACGACAACCACGTCATTGACAACGTCAACAACGATCTCCTGAACGGGAAGTCCCTCAACTACTACCTCGACCTGATCGGTGACTACGTCAGCCCATACCCGGACCCGGTCATCACCGTTCACGACGGCGTCAGAGTGGTGAGGGACGATCTCAGTGTGGGCACCAAGATTCGAGGGGGCGATCTACTCGCTTCCCGCATCCCTGAGAAGCGTCTTGTGTACGTCCAGCCACGCACCGGTCTGGCCGGTGTGAGCCTGCTCGATGTGTGCAAACGTCGAGGCAAGGACCTGACCCTCTTCATGCCGTCCTCAAAGCGGATCTCCCACCACCAAGCGTGTTGCATCGAGCGTGGAGCCGACGCTCGGTTCTTCCGGATCGCAGCGATGCCTGTACTCAACAGCTACGCCAAGAAGTGGGCTGAGGAGTTCGGCCACTACTTCGTTCCTCTCGGTCTGAAGCACGAGCTTGTGACCGCAGGTCTCATCAATGCCGCGCTCAAGATCCCGGAGCCAGAGGAGGTTTGGACCGTGGTTTCGACCGGGGTTCTCACCAGGGCACTCCAGATCGCTTGGCCCAACGCCAAGTTCCACGCTGTGGCGGTCGCTCGCAACATGAAATCCGGAGAGATCGGTCGTGCCGACATCATCTCCGCTCCCGAGCCCTTCACGAAGGCGGTCAAGGTTGAAGACCACCCGCCGTTCCCCTCAGTTCTCACCTACGACGCGAAAGCTTGGCGCTACATCCCTAAGAACACTGGTCGTGACATCCTGTTCTGGAACGTCGGCCAGAGTCCCACACTCAACGACGAGACCATCTATGACCGAGTCAGCAGCTTCCGAGACTGGGGAGACACCTCAGATTACAGGCGTCTTCCAAAAGCTCACAAAGAAGAAGTCCTCCCACACGTACGGGTGGTCGAGAACGTGGGCTGAGAACCTCAACCTCGACATCAACCACGACAACGAGCCGCTCAAGGAAATCTACGTCGATCACGGCGTGAACTTCGGGGGCGGCTTGAACCTGTTTGGAGGCTACGACGAGAAGCTCGACCTCAGGATCAGGAATGCGCTGCTCGCCGAGAAGGTGTGGTCCCTCGACATCGACATGCCAGACTACGCCAAGATGCTGGCGTCAAGGAAGGATGTGCCTCGTGACATCCTGGAGCCCCTGGCTGAGTGGCAGGCCAAGGCCAAGACGGTTAGGTCCACCGATCTGGAACTACCGTGGTTGACCATCGGCGATAGTCACACGGCGGCGTGGGCGTCCTACGGCAGCATGGTGGTGAAGGAGAATGGCAAGACTCTGTTCGGTCAGGTCAAGGACGATTTCGCCTACGTGAGGGAGCACCTCGAGAAGTGCCCACAAATCATCGGCATCACGATGGTGTTCGGCAACATCGACGTGCGTCACCACCTCTGCCGTGTTCCCACAGACTGGAAGGCACTCTACCTGGCGTGGAAGGAGTTCGGCGACAGTCTCGGCATCACGGTCGAGTACGCCTCGCCGTGGCCTGTGGAGTGGGCCGCAAGAAAACTGCCGAAGAGTGGCTGGTACAAGGGCCAACCGTTCTGGGGTTCTCCTCAGGAGCGCGCCGATCTCGTCCTGGAGATCCGCCAGTTCATGAGGGATCATGATATGATGAGGATAAGCTACCCGAAAGACTGGTTGCTTATGGACCCTGAGACCTACGCCGCCGAAAGGATGGAGAAGCCTCAGTCGGTCCACCTCTCACCTGAGTTCTACAGACGCCATGACCCCAACTGGCTTTTTCACGATTCTCCGTAGTTCACTCAGGATGAAAATCCATGCCGGTTGAAAAACTGGCACATCGGCCGCTTCCACTTGGGGGCGGCCGTTATACTATCCACAGACGCCCCTCACCACATGACACGCAAGCTCGTCATCATTTCCGGTCCTGACCGTGTGGGGAAGTCCACACTCTGCGACACCATCCTCAAGATGCGTGGGGATAAGCGAGTGGACGTGATCCACCTCGCCGAACCACCTCTAGACCAAGATGACCCTTACGACATCAATCGCGACAAGATTCAAGAGTGGGTTCGTGGTGGGAAGGAGCTCTGCCTCTTTGACCGTTCCTACCCGTGCTCGATGGTGTTTGAGACGCACCGCCGTGGAAACGCCGGTCACCTGAGCCACATCGTGGATCTCGAGATCGAGCTCATGCGCTGCTCCGACACCTTCAAGACGGTCCACGTCGTCTACCACCGCCCTTGGCACTGGTCGGCGAAGCACCACCTCGCTGAGATCGACCTGCTCCACCCCAACGCAGCCGACTGGGCCAAGCGTGATCTCTACATCGCACGAATGAGAGAGCACGAGCTATACTACCAGCGGATTCGTGACTTCACTGAGAATATCACTGCATTCCCCACCATCTGGGTTGATGCTGGTGAGTTCACGTCCGATGCCGTAGAAGAGATCATGTTCTATCTGGAGGAAATCAATTGAGTCACAACTTCGTCTTCAACGACACCATCATCACCAGCAACAACTGGGATGACATCTACCGCGCCTACATCACGAAACTGATGGACTACGGTGAGGGCTTCGTCGGTCGGAATGGTGAGACCAAGTCCACGTTCGGTGCGTCTGTCCGTGTCGACCTCCAGTGCGGCTTCCCTCTGACTCGGCTTCGCAAGATGCCGTTCAAGAATCTCGTTCGTGAGTTCCTGTTTGACATCGGTCTCTCACAGAACGTCGAAGCCCTCGGCCCTGCTCGCCACTTCTGGGACTTCCTTGCTGATGATGACGGCGAGCTCGGTGCTTCCGCCTACAATCGTCAATGGCGCAAGTGGCCTGCCTCACGGGCAGGCTCTGAGGTTCCAAATGAGACTCTTGTGACCGTGGGTGCCGTTGACCAGCTTGAGCGTGTCCGTGCTCTCCTCGCTGACACTCCAAACTCACGTCACGGCACCGTCATCACGACCAATCCCACTGCGATGAATGTGGGGTGTCCGCCGTGCCATCTGGCGATGCAGTTCACACCAAGCGGTGATGAGCTCGACCTCATGGTTCCGGCACGGTCCAACGACATGATCGTGGGCTTCCCTCTGGACATCGCACGCTACGCGATCATCCTGACGGTGATGGCCAAGATGACTGGCTTCGAGCCACGCTACGTCTACATGCCATCCTCCAACTCCCACATCTACAAGAACTGCTACGACATCGCTGAGGAGCTGATCGCTCGTGAGTCCCGCCCAGAGTGTCGTCTCCTCCTGAACCAGCGTGAGTACACGAGCTGGGATGACGTGCAGCTGGATGACCTCGGCATCTCCAACTACCAGCCTCACGACGCCATCAAGGTGGCGGTCAACTAGTGTGACGGTTGGAGAAGTAGCACAAGGCCTGTGTCACTGGCCTCGCTGAGGTCGTATATTAGGTACATGAGGGATGAGACCCTCACCTTTCACAAACCACACTTCAAACCATGACCGTCATCACCAAGCTCCCCAACCGCGCCCCCAAGCATGGCGCTGGTGAGGTTGCCTGCGGCAAGGGCCGCACCGGTTCCATGACTCCCGCTGCCGGCCTCGGCAAGCAGATGGTTCGGAACCTCGAGGAAGTCGTCAAGAACTACAAGGAGCAGGTCAAGGCTGACCGCCGTCAAGCCGCTCTGGACCGCCTCGCCGGCCTCTGATCCTCTCCGCAATCCATACCGCCCCCGCAAGGGGGCTTTTTCGCATGAAGAAAACGCCCGATCTGACCGCTCGCATGGAGCGCTTCCGTGACGTGCTGCGTGTGAACCTGAATCACTCGATCTTGGACTACGGCGGGGCCAAGCGGGACTTCTACCTGCACTTCCACGAGATCAAGATCGATACAGGACTCTGCACTGCGGATTCGCTCGTGAAGCCGAAGACACGTGACCACTTCTACCGCCCCGAGGCCTTCTTCAAGGTCTTCGTGGAGCGTCCTGAGCTGGTCGACGACGAGCTCTTCCCCGCGATCTACACCGAGCTGTGCAAGACCGTTCGCGTCTCGAAGGAGGAGAACAACTTCCTCAGCCGTCGCTTCGATGACGTGCTCACCTCACGCCTCTACGAGCACGCGGACATGGATCTGCTGCGCAGGGACGGCAACCGCCACTGGAAATTCGCAATTCCGTGCGAAACCAACCTCCTGCCTGTGCCTGCATTCATGGAGGAGATAGAACGCAACATTCTGGGCAGATCATGATGTGACAGTTGAAGAAGTGGCACAAGGGCTCCGAAAGGGGCCCTTTTCTGCTGTATGATTACTACATGAGCAAAACACCCACCATGCAAACCAACGCTACTCTCGGCATCCTCAACCTTGACGAGATGACCGAGAAACAACTCCGCTCCCTGCAGGAGCGTGGCCACATCGCTCGCCGCTGGGGTGCCGTCTGGGGCATGAAGCAGAGCGAGTTCTGGGCTCTCACTGCCAAAGGCGAACAACTCTGGACCCTCGCTTGATCATGACTCACATCTACATCGTCGAGGCTCGTGGTTCTGACTACTACGACGACCTCGTGTTCCACTCCGCCTACGCCAACGAGGCGGATGCTGAGCTCAAGGCTGCAACGCTGAGGGCCATGGTCGAAGATGATGATGACGCCTGCTTCGCCGGCGATCCTGTCTACGATCAAGTCACTGTCTCCAAAGTCATCCTCCACTAAACCACAATGGACACCAACGCCGCTTTCGCTGAGTTCGAAGCCCACTGGAACGCAGGACGCGCTCCAAAGGTCGAGAAAGTCGAGACCACACAGCAGATCCAGTTCAACCGCACCGCTGCCGCCCCCGCCGTGGGTCGGCCTCTGACTCAACGTCAGATGGCTGAGGCCGTTCGCACCGGCAAGCAGCTCAAGGAAGCGGACGACTTGATCGGCGCACAAGTCGGCCTCGGTGCCCTCGCTCTGTACTGTGGAGCAGCTTGCACCGCTCCTCTCGGTCTGGCTCTCCTCGGAGTCACCGTCGCGGCTCGCCACATGATCGCCTCTGGTGTGAAAGACTGAGGTGACCGTCACCGAGTGACCACTACACTCCAAACACACACATGCCGAAACGAAGCGTGAAAGAGAACGTGGTGCCAGTCAATCTGGCCAACCAGATGAAGGAGGACTACGGCGACTACGCGATGGCCGTGCTCCTCGGCCGAGCGATCCCTGACCTCTACGACGGCCTGAAGCCTGCGGCGAGGAGAATCCTCCAGACGATGATCGAGGAGGGTCTCACCCCTGAGAAGAAGTTCGTCAAGTGCGCTCGCGTCACCGGCCTCACACTCGCCTACTACCACCCACAAGGCAGTTGCTACGGCACTCTGGTCAACATGGCCACCGAGTGGAACAACAACGTTCCGTGGGTGAACGGCCATGGCAACTTCGGTTCCTCCGTCGATGGACCTGCAGCTGAGCGCTACACGGAGGCGAAGCTCCGTCCCTCAGCAGTGGAACTGCTGCTTCAGGACCGTGCCACGTGGGACACACGACCGAACTACGACGGTTCTCGTCAGGAGGCTGCGCGCTTCAACACTGCAGTGCCTTCGATCCTCCTCAACGGAGACGCTGGCATCGCAGTGGGCTTCGCCACAACGCTCGCACCGCACAACCTGCGTGACGTCGTGAAGGCAACCACGCTCGCTGCGACTGGAAACATCAAGAAAGCGCGGGAACTCCTGCTCCCTGACTTCCCCACAGGATGCGAGATCGTTCAGGATGAGAATCTACTTACTTACACTCAGACTGGTAGCGGCAGCATTCGCTGTCGAGCACGCTACGAGGTCTCTACGCAGAAGCGTGAGGGTCGGGCGAAGGATCGAGGAGTGGTCACGTTTACAAACCTACCGCCTCGGATCAACCCTGAAAAACTGGGTGAACAGATCAAGGAAGCCCTCGAGAAGGGGCGAATCGACGGAATCGCAGAAGTCATCGATGAGTCTGATCTCTCCGGAGACCGTGTCAGTGTTGTTGCGAAGCCCGGTGTGGACGCTGAACAGCTGGCTCAGCAACTCTTCGCAACCACCGATCTTGACACTCGCTATTCGGCAAAGACGCTGGTTATTGACGGTACGCGACCGGTCGAGCTCTCGCCAGTTGACATTTGTCAGAGATGGTTCGAGTGGAGACTGGGTCGCCTGGAAGTCAAGTTCAAGCACGAGCTTGACCTGAAGGAGGCACGCCTCGAGATCGTTCGTGGCTTCCTCAAGGCGATCGACAAGATCGATGCCGTCATCAAGATCATCCGCGCTTCGGCCACACCGAAGGATGCTCTCACCACACTGGTGACGACCCGCACGCTGAAGTTCACACCGGACCAAGCCAGAGCCATCCTCGAGATGAAGCTGCGGCAACTCACCGGCCTGGACCGTGAGGAACTCCTCGCTGAGGAGCAGGAACTCATCTCCACTGTGGCAGAGCTGGAGAACCTGGTGAAGAGCAAGGACGCACGGAAGACGTGGGCACTCGCTCAGATGGAGGAGCTTGCGAAGCGCCACGGAGAGCGCAGGAGGTCGCCCCTGGTTGGGCCTCCGGCAGGGTTTGTGAAGGCAACCTCATCCACCGCGGCAAAGCGCGACCAGGGACCCAGGACGGCTCGCCCGCGGTTCATGGTGGTGGACCAACGCAAAGGCACAGTGACCCAAGCCAAGGGACCACGCGGTGCTCTGGTGCTGGACCAGAAGGACAAGGTGGTGTTCCTCACGCAGGACGGTCTCCTCAAGAAGGTGCCTGCCACGTTCAAGGGACCCATCGCCGACTCCTACACGGGTGTGGTGCTGGCCAAGAGGGAGGCGGAGGTTTCCCTCAGGAAGTACCTGATGGTGTTCAAGCTCGAAGGGCAGCTCAAGGCTCTGACCCTCAGCGGTGAGGATCTGTGCAAGACCACGAGCAAGGGCAAGAGCGCTCTCCCTGAGGGAGCAGAGCTCGTGCATTTCGGAGAGGATGGCTACACCGTGGAGTTCAAATCGAAGCGGAAGAAGCCGATGCAGATCACACTGGCCACCGCCAAGGCGGGTCGACCAGGTGCAAAGGGCAACAAGGTCGCCAGTCTGGATGAGCTCGCGTGAGATCTCAGTGTCCCACTTCTCCGAGGAAACTCAGAGAACCGCAGAGCTGAGAAGCACTTTTCGGGGGCGGGTAAAACCACGATGTGGTTCACTGGGCCCCCAGCCCACTACACTGGACCTGGAGACTGAGACTCATGGAAATCATCTATCCGGTCGATCGTTTGCTAGCCAATCCGAAGATCTTCTTCGCGATCGCAGCACACATCGGCGGACCCGACGCACCCACGATCAAGGATCTCTTTTACGAGCTGATCGAGGCTGACATCAACGACTCAGAACCAGACGAGATAGAATTCCACGCCACCGAGGCCTGCTTCCGCGAGTCGCCCGACGAACCTGGCGTGATCCAAGTGATCCTCGATACAGGCACAGCTGCAGAGCTCCGGCCTCAGGGCGAGTACGTGGCTGGCATCTCCAACGAAGACGAGATGGCGATCACATCCACGATGTACCGCCGCCTCGTGACTGCCATCGAGGAGAGCAAGCCGGAGTTCGCAGGAGACATCGTGCTCTGCGACCCACCAATGCCCTCGAACCAGTACCTCCGCTCCGATGACGGAGACTTCTTCAGTGGGTCGTTCCACCTGCTCTCAGACCCTGATAGAATGTTTGGGTTCAAGATCGAGGTGATCGACATCGCAACCGACCAACTCAAAGCAACCGTGTTCAACGACTGAGATGCTCTCACGTGACTATCTAAACTACGCTGCAGGGGCTCTGAAGAATGAGCAACTGCGACTCGCAACGAAAACTGCCAACACGCGACAGAAGGTCAATGAGACCAGAAGCACCCTGAGCCGCGTCGTAGAACAGGTCTCATCCAAGCTTAATGCCTTGGATGCCATCATTGACACGATGGACAAAGAGATCGGCTCTTCAAGTGGCAGAATCGACAAGTTCATCTCCAAGTTTGACGCGTATGAGAAGTCGTTGCGTGAGGACTATGAGAAGCGGATTGCTAAGCTTGAGAAGGAAATAGAGAAGCTCCAAAAGGACCAGCCTTCCAAGGCCGAGGCGTCTGTCAATGAGGTCGTCCTTGGCAAAGCACGCACAATTGCCATCTTCGATGCGATTCTGTCCGCCATCACCTCGTGGTCCACACACGGCGACCAGGCTTCAGACGTCGAAGCGGCATCTCAGAGCGTGGTGTTCCCCTCCGTCTACAACCGTGTCATGAGCGGTGACGACCCTGCCTACCTCCTCGATGACGTCCCAGTGACCGCCGAGATCGTGGTGCAGCGTGGTCGTGAGTTCGTCAAGTGGATCCGCAGCGAGTGCGAGACCCACATCACCACCCCAGGCGCGTGGGAGCAGTTCGCACCAAAAGTCCAGGAGTGGTGGGTCCGTGACGCCCTGCCCCTCATCTACGGCGAGGCAGACCCCGACTGGGAAGACGACCGGCCGTTCTCCCTGGAGGAGATCGACGTGTGGCGCAACAATCCGGCAGACCGGATGATGGCGTTCCCCAAGATCCACGACGCGATGGATCTGCTGCAGAAGCATCGCAGCGAGATCTACGACTCGACTCGCATCCGCGAGTTCAACCAACACACAGCACAGACACGCCTCTCATGAGAGTCATCAGCCCCAAGGCGTCCCACACCAAGATCGGTCCTGACCTGGTGAACAAGGTCGCCTCAACTTACGAGAAGTACGTCGAGAATCCCACACAAGCCAACCGGAAGGCCTACATGACGTGGCGCCTGCGCATCCACCTGCGGTGCAATCAGTTCATGCGTGCGGAGCTCGAGGTGGTGAATGACCACTTCAATCTGGGCCTGAACGACCGAGATCCTGGTGAAACATTCTGGGACATCGAGCCGGGGTAAAACCCTCCCAGCACTCCTAGCTCCTCCCAATGCCAGATACTCCTCAGGTGGGTGGCAGCAATCTGAACTCACACTACCCCAACTACGCAGCTGCCTGGACCAGCATCGTCAATTACGACGCCAACGGCTATCCTCTCTACCGGCTTCCTCAGGTGATGCCTCCGAACCTGCGTTGCGCAGCGATCATCCCGACCGGTAGCACCTCCGTGCCTCCCGCATATTGATGAAACATTACGTCTACTACTCCTACGAAGAGTGGGGACGTGGGTACATCGGCGTCAAGTCGTCTGAGGATCCCGTCACTGACGGGTACTTCGGAAGTTACGTTGATCCAACCTTCCAACCCACTGACAAGATCATCATCGCTGAGTTCCCTACAAGGGAGCAAGCAGTGGCGGCGGAGGTTATCCTTCACCGCTACTTTGAAGTTGCCGACAACCCCCACTTCGCCAACAAAGCTAATCAGCCCTCCCCCGACTTCGGCAGAATCGACACGTGCGCCCTAGGGGGCCACACTCAGGGTCTGGTCAACGTGAAAACGGGGCACATGCTCCGAGTCCAACAACTTGGGGCTCCCAAAGGCGGGAAGTCTCAAGGAAAGAATAACATTGAGTCAGGACACATTCAGTCCCTAGGAAAACGGCAAGGGAAAATCAATGTTGAGTCTGGCCTCCTTAGGAAAGCCCAGAACAAACAGTTTGTATGCACCAAGACAGGATTTATCGGTAATGCGGGAAACGTTGCCCGGCACCAGAAGCGTCTTGGGATTGACTCCTCGCACCGGAAACCCTTAGATCAATGTTAAACCCTCAATTCCCAAATTATGCCAACTCGGCAGCCGGAACAGAAGTCATCGGCTGGACCATTGTTGGCGGTCAACCGCTGTATCGCCTCCCCGTCGCCTACGTCGACACGGGATTCGGTGCGGCTTACGTCTGCGAAGGCAGTACAGTTGAAGGCCCCACTTATCCGGATGGCGTCTACGCTCCGGATCCGAAGATTGAGTCGGCGGGCACTATCTCCGGCAGTCCAGAAGTTGGGACCGCCCTGACTTTCGTTCCCGGCACTGTAACCGGAACCGCCCCAATCACCGTTCAATACAACTGGATTCGTTACAATCCGGGTGGAACCTCCTTAATCGTTGGCACTGGACTGAACTATACCGTTCAGATCGCTGACGCTGCTTACAACCTCGTTGTTCAAACCGTCGCCTCCAACAGCGTCGGCACTGTTGGCACACAAACCGTTCCTTACGGGCCATGTCTCGCTCCGGCTCCGATCATCACTGATCCCGGAACCATTGAGATTGCAATTCCTAACTCGGACCCAAGCTACTGTCCAGTTCCCGGAGATGTTTTGTCATTCTCCGGTGCTACTATCTTCTCACAACAACCCAATTACAGCACCTTCACTACTTGGGTGAACGCCAACAACTCGGACGAGGTTTGGCAACTAGGTGGCGATACTTTTGTCATTCCACCTACCGCTGTAGGCGACGAAGTGGCTGTGCGTACGACTGTGTTCGGCGCGGGCGGCTCATCGTTTGCTCTCACTAACACCATTGCTGTGTGCGGTGAGATTGTGATTCAGTCTCCTTCAAAAATCAGCATCAAGGATCCGCTTTATGTCGGAGATGGTTTAACTGGAACACCAGCGGTCTTTCAGTCGTATGGTCCTCCTAGTGTCTCATTCGGCTTTGTTGACGTCACTGATCCGAACAACCCCATCCCAGTGGGTTATGCCGACTCTACGACTTTCTCCGTAACGGCTGCTGATTTTGGTAAGAGCTTCGCGTTCAGGACCATTGGCACTATTGGCATCCTCACCGCAACAAGTCTGTCAGAGATAGTTGGCCCAGCTGAGGGTTACCTCAATGTGGTCACTAAACCGGTGATTTCCTACACTGGCGACACCGCTTATCCTGGCACAATCGTCACAGGCACACCCGCAGTTTTTGATGCTGTTCCCGCCATCACGTCGACCATAAACCGTTTCTACCGCAATGACGGAACGGCTGGCGTGCCGAACTGGGTGGGCATAGGTACAATCGGAGACACGACTTACACCCTCACTGAAGCCGAAGTTGGGAAAGACGTCGCTTACGGAACCACAGCTTTCAGCCCACTGTACCCCCTTGGTGTATTGAGTCTGAGCAACCCAATTCGTCCGGGCCACTTCTTCACCTTCACCTCTCAAGGTAGCTACACCAACCTTACTGTTCCCGGTGCGCCCCCTAAAGTGGGTGATCGTGTTCAGTTGGTGTACCCACAAAGTCAGCCTCAGAACACTGCGTATGGTGGAACGGTTCCGATCCAAGGGCAGCTGAGAACACTCCAAGGTGGCGCATCTGCGAGCGATCCTTACACTATCCTCGCCTCGTGGTTCGGGAGAGACGCCTACGCTACCTACAGCGTGACGTTCGAGGGGAACACCTACACTCAAAATAGCCCCACCTGGAAAATCGGCGGCACTCGCCCGATAATCACGGCACCCGGAACCGTCACTTCGACAGCTTCTATCCCGTTCCAGCCCGGAACTGTGGCGACATTCACCAAGCCAACCGTTCAGGCCGGCATTCCTGCCGCTTACACCGAGGCGTGGACTTGGTACACTGTGAAAGCCGGTGGAACAAAGACTGCGATTCAGAATGGCGGTCTCACTCTCAACCTCTCGGACGTTTTCGTAGGACTCCTCATCGAGGTGGACTACACCGTAACTAACGCTGCCGGTTCAGACTCAGGCACTTACACTTCCTCCGTTCCAGTCCCAGCACCGTCGGTGTACTTCACGTCAGTTGGTCAGCTGACAGTTGGAAGCACGAACTTCGCGAAAGTTGGCCTATACGACAACTCTATTCAAGCGACGTACTCTGCTTCAACCGCAACTGATGGAAGCGCAGACCCCATCACGATCACAAAAGAGTACATTCTCTGTAACTCTCTTGGTAGTGCGCTCCCTTCAGGAATTCAGACACAGAACAATTACCCGAGCGTGGGAAGTTACCTGCTGCGGAACTCCGCCGTTCCAAACTCTAAGCAGTTCCTATCTGACCCTCCAGGCGACCCTAGTGACACCCCATTCCCCGGGTCCGGCAACTACACAGCTATTAAGTGGACCGCTGTCAACCCAAAGACAGGCTCTTCAGCAACAGCCCTGAGCAACATCGTCGGTCCTTTGAATGACCCCACGATTCCTTACGGTGGCACCACTCCCTGGGCTTTCACGGCCACGAAGGGCACAGGCACCACGTACAACTGCACTCTAACTCTCCCGACTTTCAACAACGGTGGAGCAGTTCAGGTTAGCTCTCTTGAGATCTGGGTTAGCGCCATCTCTCCTTTTACTCCTTCAAGGAAGTATACTGGAGTCACAACCTTTACTGCGACTGAGAGTGAGTTGTACACTCTGGGTCTCTTCGGCATCTACTACGTCACCGGCCCTCAAGGCAGATTCGGACCGTTCAACGTTACTATCTCCTAAGAGGGTTTCCTCAAGCCAAACCACGCTACACTACCCTTGATGACAAAACTCAACGTGCCGCACATGCGCAAGAACGAACTCGGCTATCCGGTGGTCTCTGACGAGGTTCACCGGAAGCTATTCGGCACAGTTCCCCGCCCGGAACCGACTCAGAAACAGTTGGACCGGGCGGTTTCTCTTTTGGAGAAGTTCAAGGTCCCCGTCCCTGTCTCTCACGCCGAAGGCATGTACGACGGGCCACTCCCCCTTCCCGATCTGAAGGGAGTGACGATCGAGGAACACTTCGAGAAGATCGCAGAAGAGCAGATCGGCCACCACAAGAAAGCAGCAGATGATTTCGCTCAAGCCACGCTCCCGCCGATCCCAGGCATTGACGACCTTGTCCTCAACCCTGGATGGACTCGCTACACGCTTGGAAAGGATGGCAAGTGGACTACGGAAACAGTCCCGCACCCTCTCGAGCAAGCGTTCACCTTTGACACTGAGACCTTCGTGGTTGGAGGCGCATTCCCTATCATCGGAACGGCGCTCTCCTCTGAAGCGGCTTACATCTGGCTTGCGGCGGAACTTATCGATCCTTCGATCCCGCAGTCGGAGTGGACGCAGTACGACATGATCCCCATCGGGGAGAACAAGTTCGTAGCAGGCCACAACATCTCTTATGACCGCGTTCGTTCTCGCGAAGCCTATTCCCTCGACCGTTCCGAGCCCGAGAACTTCTACTTCGACACTCTTTCCGCTCACATCGGGGTTTCTGGTCTTGCTTCTGGTCAGCGTTGGCTGTACGTTCTTGCGGGAAAGGAACCTGAGGAGATGACCGAGGAGGAGAAACGGAAGCTCCGCTTCGCCCCCAAGTGGCTCGAGGCTGGTTCCACCAACTCCCTGGTCGAGTGCTACAACTTCCACGTCTACGAGGTGCGCAAGTTCTTCGGTGGTGAAGCCAAGAAGCTGGGCTACGAGGACAAGGAGGTGCGAGACCTGTTCGTGACCGCACCTGACCTCGCTGTCATCCGCCACGCCATCTTCGAGGCTCTCGACTATGCCGTCAAGGACGCGTTCTACACCGCTGAGCTGTTCCAAGCCATCTGGCCAAAGTACCTCGACTCGACTCCGAGCATGGTGGGTCTGTGTGGCATGTACCACCTCAACGGCTCGGTGATTCCTCTGCCTGAGGACTGGACCAAGTGGATCCAGCGTTGTGAGGACACCTACCACAGCTACATCCGTGAGATGGGCGACGTCTGCCGTGAGCTGGCTGAGACCCACTACGCGGCGTGGCGTGAGATCTACGACCAGAATCCTGAGAAAGCCCAGGCGTGGGCAGACCGTGACCCGTGGCTCCACCAGCTGGACTGGGATGTCAAGACTGTGAAAGGCAAGTACGCCCACATCCCCAACTGGTATCGGGACTTCATCAAGGATCCCGACCGACGCATCACGCCGAAGAACCAGCTCGCCCACCTGCTGCTCAAGCTGAAGTGGGAAGGCAGCCCGATCGTAGCCACCAAGAAACAGGGCTGGTGCTACACCAACGAAGAAGGTGAGCTCACCAAGATCCCCCACCCCAAGAACCAGAAGGACAATGTGGGTGTGCTGCTGTCCAAGGATTTCGTCGATGACATGAAGGTCGGTCGTCTCGACAGCGACCTGCCTGAGGCCAAGCGAGCTCTCGAGATCGCCAACGCGACCTCCTACTGGACATCCGTGCGCAAGCGTGTGATGGATCGCATCTTCGTCAAGGCTCACAATCCACACGGTGAGGACGCCTACATCACCCTGCCAGAGATCCTGGCTCACGGCACTGTGACGCGACGCACTGTGGAACCGCTCATGGTGACCATGTGCTCGACCAAGAACTGGCGCATCGGCACAGAGCTCAAGACCCGCGTGTCTGCGCCTGACGGCTGGAAGATTGTGGGTGCTGACTTTGACGGTCAGGAGCTTCAGATCGCGTCCGCCTACTGTGACGCGTGGGACACAGGGGTCGTGGGCGGCTCTCCCATGGGTTTCAGTGTGCTCTCCGGCTCGAAAGAGCAGGGAACTGATCCTCACTCCGCACTGGCAAAAGCGGCCGGCGTGGACCGTGACACTGCCAAGGGTGTGGGCTTCGCAGTTCTCTACGGCGCCGGCATGCGGACTGTGGCCAACACAATCCGCCGCAAGTTCCCAGACCGAAACGCCAGGGAGCTCAACAACCTGGCGATGAAGATGCTGGAGGCGAAGAAGGGCTACCGTCAGTACAAGAGTGAGCCATTCCAAGGCGGTAGCGACTCCGGTTGCTTCAACTACATGGAACGTCTCGCTCTCAAGACCAAGGTGCCTCAGCTTCCGTGCCTCGGCACCAAGATCTCGACCGCACTGCGTCCCGCGGCCGTGGGAGACGACTTCCTGACTGGTCGCATCAACTGGACGATTCAGGCGTCGGGCGCAGAAATCCTGGCCACAATCCTCACCGCAGCCCACTGGCTGATGCGTGAGTACAAGCTTCAGGTACGCTTCATCATCTCGATCCACGACGAGATCTGGTGGATGGCTCCAGAGAAGCACGCTGAGCTGTGGGCTGTCGCCTACCAGATCGCCCACCTCTACACCTGGGCTCGCTTCCAGTCCTCTGTGGGACTTCCCGATGTGCCTCTCAGTCGAGCATTCTTCTCGTCTGTGGCCATCGACAACCGCATTCGGAAGACACCTCACGAGTGCACCGTCAGTCCGTCCAACCCTCAGGGCAAGGATGAGCCTGACGGCCAGGAGTTCAGCATGCGCGAGCTGGCTGAGCTGGGTGCCATCGACCGGCTCAAGACCCGCCACGGGCTTGTCCAGCGCGGTTTACTCTAACTTTCCTCTTCCTAAACTGGTCAAGCCAATGGCACGCAAATCAAACAAGAAGAAATCCCGAGTCCACGCGTCGCTTCTCTCCCCGTTGCGTCGTCTCTACCCGCATGTTGAGGTCATTCCTCTTGACAAGCGGGGGAGGGAAATTCCCTCGTCGGTCCGGGTATCCGTCAATCTAGACTACTACTCAATAGAGGAGGCCGAGCGCATGGCCTTCTCCCTCTGACGGATAGGGGAGGTCGAATTCTATCCAAATTGATGCTACGTTCCATCTTCACGAGCCTCACAGCCACCGTCCTGGGCATTGCGGGTTTAGCGCCCAATGCAGCTCAGGCGGCGTCATGTACTCAAGCTTCGCACTACGGTGTGGGTGACGGGTACCACGGGCGAACAACCGCCAACGGCGAGAGGTTCAATGCTTATGGCCTGACGGCCGCCCACAAGAGTCTCCCCTTCGGGACTCGCGTTCGAGTGACCAACCAAGCCAACGGCAAATCAGTCATCGTGCGCATCAACGATGACGGTCCACACGTCTACGGGCGTTCCCTGGACCTTTCCTACGGTGCCTTTTCCCAAATCGCTTCGCCTTCCCAAGGCGTCGCTTCCGTCTGCTACAGCCGAGTCTGACGCATGCTCATCCTGTTAGGTGGCCCCGACCGAGTCGGGAAATCAACACTAGCCGCCAACCTCGCCGATCTCACTGGCTTCAAGGTCAAGCATCACAACGCCCCCGACGTCTTCGATCCCGACATCTTTGACATCTACCGTCGGAATCTGGAGGAGGGTGGCGACCAGATCTGGGACCGCAGCTATCTCTGTGCGTTCATTCTCGAGCGCTACCGGAAGCGAAACCACGATCATCTCGTGGAGATCATGGATCTCGAATTCGAGCTGAGCAAGAGGCACGAGGTTATTCACGTCGGTGTGACCAAGCCCTGGCATTGGTGCGCACCACTTCACTGGGAGGAACTGAACAAGAGGCATCACCTGCCAGCCCACTGGGCAAGGCGCGATGCGTTCATGTCGCGGCAGAATGAACACCACTTCTACATCGACGAGATGGAGAACTTCTACCGCTACGTGACCATGTTCCCCTCATTCATGGTAGACCCTGAATGGGGAGCCGAAGAGGTCTGGGCAAATGTGCAATCAATCCACTCCATGCAACGACCAAGGTTTGCCTTGTCTTGAGGTTCTCTATGCTGAGGAATGGGCGATCGATGCTTTAGATCGCCTACTCAGTGGGGACATCAGGGGAGCGAAAACATCGTTCTCCTACGCCAGCATGAACATCATGAAGCTGCCTCCAGGCTCCTCCTACGAGGACTTGGAGGCATTTCTTGCATGTGTTGGGGTAAAAGTTCATCACACACCCGAACAAAACTCACCAGCATGAAAATCGTTTCGGAACAGGAAGGCACTGAAATCGTTCAGAAGCCCAAGCCTCAGCCCAAGGTCAACACCTACTCGACCAAGCTCAGCGACGGGCGAGAGATCTTCATCCGCGAGATGACCGGTCGTGACCTCCTCTACATGGAGAAGGAACTCGGTAAGTCCGGCGACATCGAGAAGGGCATGAAGATTATCGAGCGCCTAGTTGTCGGCACCGACAAGATCACCTATGACGAGGTCCTCGATCTCGGCGTGCGTGACTTCCGGAAGCTGAGTGACCTCGTCGCCCAGGCCAGCGGCACTGACGGGGATGAAGACCCAAACTGACGGTTAGGGACCGAGAGGACTTCACCTACGAGGTCTGGGTCGGTGAGAGGGGACCGGCGGAGTTCAGAGATCTGACACCGAAGGACTACTACTACATCCAGATCCTCAAGAACGAGGGGGCATCTGACCAGGAAATGGCATTCTCCACCCTGCGTCGCCTCCTCCTTGACGAAGCCGGCCTTGAGCATTTCACCGTCAGCGAGACCCAGTCGATCTTCAACTGGGGCATCACCAACCTCCTCGAAGGCAAGATCATGCCGGTCGAGAACTGGCTGACCAACGCATTCCACCTCTCGAAGGAACGGTGGGGCGAGTCGGTCGACTGGCTGGAAAGGCAACCGGTCCCAAAGATCCTTCTCATGATCGACATCGTGAACGATTTCGTGAAGAAACAGGAAGCCGAGATGAAGAAGAAGAAATGATCGAGTTCAAGGTCAAAAACCTACCGACGATCAACTTCAACTGGTGGGCTCCCACACAGAAAGAGTGGGCTCCAGTCCTCTTGGAGGCTCAGAAGCCATTCTGGAAGGATGAGAAGAATCCCACAAGCGGTCGTCCCTGGCAGAAGCTATCTCCCGGCTACGCAGCCTGGAAGGATAAGCGATACCCCGGGCAGCCCATCCTCAGGGCGACCGGCAAGATGGAGGACACGGCCAAGATCGTGCCCTACCAGAGAGGTTTCGCCGTGGACACCACGTTCTACGGCCCGTACCACCAGTTCGGAACCTCCAAAATGCCCGCCCGCCCGTGGGTCGGCATCCCACCAAAAGCGTTGGCCGCACTCGGTGCCATCGCCTTCAAGAACATCTTTTTCTCCAAACGGAAGTAACCATGGCAACTCGCAAACGCCGCGCGCGCAACGAAGACGGCACCCTCAAGGGTGACAATCCCGCAACTCCTGATGTGAACGAAGCATGGGAAGACGCACCGGCTGCTGAGGAAGCAGCCCCTGAAGCCGCTGTCGAAGAAGCACCGGCACCTGAAGAAGCTCCCGCTGGTGAAAAACCTGCCGTGGAACCAGAGGCTCCTGTGGCGGTTGAGACACCTGAAGCTGCCGCTCCGGTGGACACAACTGCACTTGCTGAGATGCTGGCGGACAAGCGCAAGGACCCTGAGAACACGGCTCAACAGAAGGACGAAGGTCTGAAGCCGATGACTGAGGAGCGCCTGGCTGAGATTCGTGCCAGCGCCATCACCCCCGCCTCCGTGGAGAAGGCTGGTGTGGACCAGATCATTGCCGAAGCCGGCGTGGAGAAAACCCGCGGTCGTGAGATCGCTGCTCGCCTCATGTTCAACGCTCGTCGCAACGGCGGTTTCATCTGATGAACGTCACGATCACCTGGAATCCTGGAGACACTTGGAGGAAGCTTGGCTACCTCTACTACACGGACTCGCTGCAGTACCGCGCAGTTCTGGAACAGAATCCACAGTGGTCGGTGATGACGGAGCCCCCAATCGGGGCTTCCCTTCTGCTCGACGTCAACGAGGCCCGGCAGCTTTCCGCAACAGGAAACCCGGGCTTCTTCGTGGACACGCCGGACGTGAACATGCAGGAGATGGTGTTCCCGTTCGAGTATCCCGAACAGTACTACGCCCAGGCGGCAAAATACAGCCTCTACTCCATTGTGAACTACAATGAGTTGAATGGCTACACCATGGACACACCGGAAGCCCTGACGGGCAACCGTTAACGACCGCGCCGGAAACGGAGGACAAAGCGGGCCGTCACTCAGAGACAGACCCCTGGCAGCGACTCTGCGGAGACCGTAGGCGGAACTTCCCCGAAGCCGTCATCGCCGCCCAGGCAAAGAAGGGACTTCTGACCATATTGAAATGGCAACTATCTCCTTTGGAGGCGCTCCTGGCGTCTACATCAACGAGGTAGCCGGACAGTCGGCTACCCCCGCTATTGCTCCCTTCTCGACCAACTACATGCTGGTTGAGGTGGAGCCCGATGTGCCCACCACACTGTTCCCCTTCAACACCCCCATCCAAGTCACCAATACTCGCGAGTATGTGCGACTGATCGGCGGTGTGATCCCCTCCACCAAGATCGAGCTGCTGTCCTACCAGTGTGTGGACGCATTCTTCGCTCAGTGCTACGTGGGCGACCTGCGCGTGATCCGCGTGGGCACTCCCTCCAACGTGGTGGAAGTGCAGCTGAACCCCTCCGGCTTCAAGACCAACGGTCTGGGTGTCTCCACCCCTCTGCAGGCTGGTGACACTGTTCACGCCCAACTGCTCATCAACGGCGCCCGTCTCGGCACCTTCACCAACAGCGGCACCTGGAAAGGTGTGCCCGTGGTGATTCCCGTGGACTACGTCGAGGGCAACTACGACAACAACAAGAAGATCGCCATCGCGATCCGTGATGCTGTTGCCGCCGCCATCACCACCGACCCCAACGTGTCGGCTGGCACCATCGTCCGTGACATCGGCGTGTGTCAGACTGCCAACAGCGAGTGTGCTTTCGAGTACCTGGCCGGTCGTGAGTTCAACGCTCCTGTGAGCGTGGTGCCTGAGAGCGAGCCTCCCAGCGACGGTGCTTACTACGTGTTCACTCTGAACACCTACACCGTGGGCCCTGTCATCCCTGACAGCACCAACACCAACGAGCTGGTTGCTGACTACATCCAGTGCCTCCGCACCGCATTCGTGGATGAGGAGTCCCAGGGTTACCTGACCGCTCCTTGCGCCTTCGCCAAGTTCGGCCCCGAAGGTCGTCGCCTCATCGGCCAAGAGATGGCTTTCCAAGCCGAACTCAACAGCCACAAGTGGATGGCCATTGCTGACGCAGGTCCGTACCTGGTGACCAGCATCCTCGAGTATGAGGACTTCCTGCAGCATCAGGCTGCTGCTCCTCTGGTGAATGGCCAGGAGTTCCTGGTTGGCAACAGCGTGTACGAGTGGGTGGCTGATGACACCGACTACCTGCAGCTGCGCTACACCCCGCTGAGCGCTTCTGAGTCTGACCCCTCCTACGCCGTCAACGGCTCGCAGAACCTGAACGTTCCTTTCGACCGTTTCCTGTCCCTGCGTGACAACGGCCAAATCACCTTCGCCACAAGCACCACACCTTCCTACGACCGTCCCGGTCTTCTGGACCTGGTGGGTGAGAGCTGGCCTTCCACCAAGGAAGCCGGCACCCCCGTGACCCTGAGTGACTGCCGCGGCGCACTGGCCGAGTTCGAGGGCCTGACAGTGTATGTGGTTCCCACCTACCTGACACCTGAGAACAAGACCTTCACCGGCTACATCTACTTCGCTGAGACCTATCCTCAGGCGATCACCGCCTACAACTGGATCATCAGCCAAGGTGGACTGGACGGCGACGGTACTCCTGAGTACCCCGGTGTTCACACCCTGCCCCCAGGCTGCATCCCCGTGGATGCCTCCAGCGGCAACGGCAACATCGGCGACGCTGTGACCGGCGTGGTGATCACCAACCCTGGTACCGGCTACAACGCTGGTGACGAGCCGATCGTGACTTTCCCCGCTCCTGCTGCTGCAGGGGGTGTGACAGCCACCGGTATCGCTATTTTGGGTGACACCGGCAACATCGACGAAGCAGTGGTCGACACCGCCGGTTCTGGCTACACCAACGTTCCGACAGTGAACGTGGTGCCTCTCGCTGGCGACCCCGGTTCCGGCGGCGTGGTGACAGCTTCCCTCGCAACTGTGGGTGGCAACATCGCCAAGCTGACCCTGACTGATGGCGGTTCCGGCTACGAGAGCGCTCCGTCTGTGGCCATCTCGGCTCCTGCCGGCGCTGGTGGCGTGGCTGCAACTGCAACCGCAACTCTGGCTCCCGCTGGCACCATCAAGACCCTGACCCTGGGCAACCCTGGTCAGAACTACATCGCCGCTCCTTCCGTCAGCTTCTCTGGCTCCGGAACTCTGGCAAGTGCGACCGCAACTCTGGCCACCACTGGTGGTGCGGCTGTGGGCATCGGCACTTTCGGCGGTGGGTCCCTTTATCAGGCCGTTCCGACTGTGGCCCTCCCCTCCGGTACAACCGGTGTGGGCGCTACCTTCTCTGCCACTCTGGCAGTGACTGGCGGACTGGCCGCTGTGAACGTGACCAACGGTGGCGCTGGTTACACTCTGCCTCCTGTCGTGAATGTGAGCGGTGACGGCACCCTCGCTGCTGCGACTGCCGTTCTCGGCGCCGAAGGCAAGGCTGTGAACGTGACTGCCGCTGGCGAAGTCGCTGTTGGCCCTGGTCTGGTTGGAACCATCACCATCGCTGGTGCTGGCTCTGAGACCGACATCGTCATCGACTACTCGACCGCAGTGGACTTTACCGCTGGGTTCTCCATCGGTGCTGCCGGCTCTGGTTGGACTCAAGCCAACCTGACTGCCGCTCTGGCTGGTTCCTACGGAACCGTGACCGACTCGGCCCCTGGCACTTGGTTCACACCTCCGGTCCTGACCATCACCCTGGGCTTCCCTGTGGCTTCGGTCAGCGTGACTGCCAACGGTTCGGGCTACACTTCCTTCGGCATTGGTTTCACCAACGCTGTGGGTGACAGCACTGGCGGCGCTGCTGCTGCTTCCGGTGTTCTGGGTCGTGCCCTGGCCGCCATCAACGTGGTGACTCCAGGTTCTGGCTACACCTCCAGCGATGCCAACGTGCTGCAGATCACACCTGCTGCCGGTGACACCACTGGTGACGGTGCTGCGGGCGTCGTGCTCTACGGCTTCCCTCTCGCTTCTGTCAACCTGACAAACAGCGGTACTGGCTACGACGAAGCCACCCTGGTGAACCTGGTGAACGCCCCTGGCGACACCTACGGTTCTGGCGCTGCCCTGTCCTACGTGATCGGTCGCGCTGTGGCCTCCGTGGCCCTGACCACACAAGGCTCCGGCTACGCTACAAGCGATGCCGTGACCGTCACATTCTCCGACGGCAACCCCGCTGTTGCTGCTGCTGCCACCGCGACCAAGGGCTTCCCTGTGTCGAGCGTGAGCATCGTGGATCGTGGTGCTGGCTATCTGGCCACCCCTCTCCTGCAGTTCGTCCCCTCCCCTCTGGATTCGGGCAACACCATTGTCGCTGCTACAGGTCATGCTGAGCTCGGCTTCGGTGTGGTGGATGTGGAGATCACCAACGCTGGTTCCGGCTACTCGGCGGCTGACATGCCTCTGACCCTGACCTTCAGCGGTGGTACGCCCATCGTTCCTGCTGCTGGCTACGCCTCGCTGCAGTCGAAGGGAACCGGCATCCTGTCCTACGAGACACCCGCCTGGGACATTTACGTCGAGATCGACGGTCAGACCTCTGACCTTATCCTGAACGGCACCAACCAAGTGCTGGATCTGAACACTCTGCACCTGCCCGGATCGCTCCAGGACAGCACAGAGAACTTCCAGCTGGCACAGTTCACTCGGACCTTCGCCGAGACAAACATCACCAAGCTCGATCCCTCCGTGTCTTCGAGCCCGGCTGTGTTCAACTGTCTCAATCACGGTCTGAACAACGGCGGCATCGTCTACTTCACTGCCCCTCTGACCAAGATCGGCGGTGGCACACTGGTGAACGCCTCCACTTCGCAGGCTTCTGTGAAGTACTACGTGAACGTGATCAACGGTAACCAGTTCATGCTGGCGACCACACTGACCAACCTCAACAGCCGGATCTTCATTCCTTATCCGAATGGCGGTCTCACAGCTGGTCAGACCACGCTCTCGTACAGCACCCTGCTGATCGCTCCCGAGAACACCAGCCTCTACAACAACGAGGGTCTGGTGAACCTGATCCGCGGTCGGAAGTACGGCTTCAACACGTACAACGTGATGCCGACCTTCTATCCAGCGAACCTGGATCCCCTGTCCGGTCCTGCCGGCCAAGGCGACACCCACACACTCGGTTTCTACCGTGTGGAGAGCCAGCCCGACGCGAAGTACTACTCCGCCTACGGTGAGTTCGACGCTGGCTATCCGAACCCGGACAACGCTGGATTCCTCGGAGACCTCGTCCTGGCTTCCCAGGACACTGTGAGCTTCTTCTGCGTGCCCCTGGTCGCCCAGGAGCGTGCTACCGAGGCTTACATCACCCCGACCTACACAGACGGCACTGGCACAAAGGTCGTGCTGTGGGGTGCTTCTCTGACTCTGCGCTACACTGCCTACAAGGAGGCTCCGTCCAACCTGTGGCGCTTCAACGCAGTTACTTCCGAGGAGCTGGTGGACTACGCTCTGCGTGGTACCTTCAACGAAGGCGTGCCTGCTGCCGTTCTGCTCGCGACTGGCATCGACGATGCCCAGAAGCTGCTCGAGGACAGCCAGCAGTACTACAACCCCCGTGGCTTCATCGCCTACTACGGTTCGTACCTCAAGAACGCCTCCGGCGCTTGGATTCCTCCGAGCCCCTACGTCACCGGTGTGGCCATCCGCCGCTACCGCAGCGAGGGCTTCCAGTATCCACCTGCTGGTGTCAAGTTCCCCCTCAACGGTGTGTCCGCTGTTCAGATTCCGATCAACAGCACCCAGCAAGACATTCTCAACCCACGTGGTTGCAACGTCTGCCGCACACTGCCTGGATACGGTGCTACCGTGTTCATCTGGGGTGGTCGTACTCGCATCAACCAGGACGACGCCGAGCAGCGCCTGTTCCAGTTCGTGAACACTCGCGTGATCATGAACGTGGTGTACGGTTCGCTCCGCCGCGCCTTCGACAGCCAGATCTTCAACGTGATCGACGGTTTCGGCCTCGTTTACAACAAGATCATCTCCATCGGCAACAGCATCCTCAACGAGCTGTATGTCCGCGGAGCGCTGTTCGGTGCTAAGCCGGGTCAAGCCTTCCAGGTGATCTGCGACGAGCGCATCCAGACTCCGGCAGCGCTGGAGAATGGCATCGTTCACGCCAAGGTGTTCGTGGTTCCGGTGCCAACACTGGAGCGCATCGAAGTCGACCTCATCCGTGTGGCCATCGGCAACATGCAGAACGAGCTCGACGCACTGGGCGTGGGCCAAGACAACTCCATCTGATGAGACGGGAATCCATGACGAAACGCCTACTGGTCGACGTCGAGGATTCCCTCCATTCGAAACTCAAACAACGGGCAGCGCTGGAGGGTGTTTCTATGAACGCCCTCTGCGCTCGCCTCCTTGAAGAGTCCGAAGAAAGGGAACCTGCGACTCAAATCGAACCAGCCAACGAGCTGTTCGAACCAATGCTTTACGCTACACTCCCCCTGAATCTCCTCCGAGAGGAGCTGCAGAGAGTGGCAAATACGAAGATGGAGAGCCAGGAAAAGCGCTCCCGTCTGTTGAAGATCAACTTCGAGATGGCCAAAAGGTATCGTAGATGAGTGTCAATCCTCTCAGCCCTCGCATCCAGGGGATTAGCTATCCCCTCCAAATCAAAAACGGAACACTCGCCACATCGCGTGACCTAGATCTAGTTACCGAGCACGTGATTTCAGTGGTGCAGACTCGCTGGTACGAGCGAGTGATGAGAGCGAACTACGGCACAGACGACTACATCTTCGAGGTCCTCAATCCCCCTCTCATCAACGCCCAGATCCAGAAGGCGGTACAGGAGAATGTGCCCGAACTGGACGCGGTGGTGGTCAATGGGGACTGGGTTGCCGGCGACGCCGGATTCTACCGCCTCATCATCACATACTACATCGACGGGGCACCGCAGCCTCCACTCTCCTTCACTCTGAGCTTCTGATGGCGAAAAGATTCAACATCCCACCGGTTCCGTCGGGAGAGGTCGCGAAGTATACGACGGACCCGTACAATCTGTCGTCCATCTACATGTTCGGGTCTTCGAGCCCGTTCACTGGCCAGGGCAACACGATCGTCCGCCCTGACGACGACTTAATCATCCAGAAGGGTGGCAACCGCGCCCTCATCATCTACAAACGACTGTTCTGGGACTCGTCAGTCCAGGCGTCGTTCATGAAACTCTGCCAGGAGATCACTTCCCGTGACTGGCTGCTGACCCCAGCTTCCGAGAAGCCCGGTGACCTTGCAGTGAAGGACTACGTCGAACAGGCACTCCAGTATCTGGACGTCGACGACCTCTACAAAGGCCTCGGTGAGGCACTCATCTGCGGGTTCAGCGTGGGCGAGGTGATGTGGAAGAAAACAGCTCAAGGCATCATTCCGTTTGACGTTCGCATCCGCGACCAGCGCCGCTTTGTCTTCCAGGAGAGTGAGGAGGCAGACACTGGCTTCACAATGCGTGTGCTGACCTTCAACCGGATGTTTGAAGGTATTGAACTGCCGGCACGCAAGTTCATCATCCAACGCTACTGGCTCTCTCACACAGGAGATCCTTATGGAACGGGCCTGGGTCGCATCCTGTATCCGATCGTTAAGTTTCGTCGTCGTGCTATCGAGTCTTACGTGCTGTATGGCGACCGTTACGCAACGCCAACCGCAATCGCGAAGGCTCCTCTCTCGGCCTCAAACATTGAGATTGACACACTGTACGACCACCTTTCCAACCTGTCTCAAGAGACAGCAATGATCCTCCCCGAGGGTTATGAGCTGGAGTTCCTGAATCCATCGGGTTCAGCGGACATCTTCATGAACCTCATCGAGTACATCGACAAGGAGATCTCTCTGCTCATCTGCGGTGAGGACGAGGCGGGACAAGCGGAAGCCGGCAGCCGAGCTTCATCTCAGGTGGCAAACCTGGTGCGAGTGATCCGCGCTTCGGAGCTTTCCCAGCTCATCTCTCAGACGCTGAGTGACACCCTCATTCGTTGGATCGTTGACCTCAACTTCGGTGTCGACGTTGAGGCACCGAAAATCAGCCGCCAGTTTAACCTGGAAGAGTCCACTCTGACCATGGCAGATGTGAGCCTCATGATCCAATCGGGCTACAAGCCGAAGAAGGAGTGGATCCAGAACCACTTCAAAGTGGATCTCGCTGAGGAGGAGGACTTCCAGGCTGCCGCTCCAGGCACCGAAGTGGAAGGCGCCCCTGAGGAATACGACCCTGAGGCGGACGGCGACCTCTATGACAAGATCTTCGGTGGTGGTGGTGAAGAGGAAGAAGGTGGAGAGAAGCCGTTTGGCGACGATCAAATAACTGAGGACGAGGCCACATCGATGGCCAACGATGAGGACGAGGAGGAGGCGAAGGTGAAGCCCACCTGAGGGTAAAACCTGACCAGTTACCGGCGACGGGAAACCACCTGGGGAGTCAAAGCTTCTCACCCCCAATAACCCCGTTGCTACTAGGTTTGAGACAATGTTTCAAAAGCGCATCCACGTGTTCAAAGCTGGCGATCAAACGTCAGCCCAGGGCGTGGCTCGAACCTTCTCCGAGAAAGACCTCCAACAGGTGGTCGACTCTTACAATCCGTCGATCCACGAGGCTCCGCTGGTGCTTGGTCACCAGGGCGACTCGGACAGTCTGCCATCCTACGGATGGATCAAGGGTTTCACCCGTCAGGGCGACAACCTCTACGCAGACGTCGCATTCACGGATGTAGCCAAAGACCTCGTGAAAGACGGTCACTACCGCAAGGTGTCGATCTCTTTCTACTCACCTGACTCCCAGATCAATCCCCACCCCGGAAAGTGGACCGCACGCCATCTGGCGCTGCTCGGTGCCGCTCCTCCGGCTGTGAAAGGTCTGGAGCCCTTCAACTTCGCTGAGTGGGACACTCGCGTCGGAGTCTACGACTTCGCCGTGAAGCTGAACCCAGCCGACGTCTTCGATGAGGACCTCGGCCCGACACTGATCCGTGACCAGTCTCCGCTGGAGATGCTCAAGGAGAAGCTCGACCTGGCTCGAAGCGAGATGCAGGCTGCCGTGGCCGAAGCCGTGGGCACGCCCGAGGAACAGGAGGAGGAGGACACTTCCGCTGATGTGGCGGAAGCTGAGGATCAGGCGTCAGAGGTGGAGAATCCGAGCAACCCCTCCAACTTTTCGGAGCGTCCTCGCAAGGGGGACAATGCCCGATCTGTTGCAGATCTTGAAGACCAGTTCCCCCAGGACGATTTCATGGAAAAAGCAGGCATCAGCCGCAAAAAGAAGAGCACTCCGCATGGTTCTGTCTCCCAGGTGGTGGAGAACGTGTACGAGGAGGGCGAAGAGGAGGACATGGGCGCCAACGCCCCCAAGATGCGGAACCCCCGCATGGAGCCCGGCAAGACCAACTTCGCAGAAGGCGGTCCGAAGAATGACCTCGGCGAAGATCGCTACGAGACCGCCAAGAGCGGCGAGCAGCAGGCCGATCGCTACAAGACCGGCAAGACCACTCCCGAGAAAGCGACCTTCGGTCGCGACAAGATCTCCACAGGCAAGGAGCAGCACGACGCAGGTCGTCCCGCAGCCAAAAACAATGACATCGAAGAGGACCGTCGCAAGACCGGTCGTTTCGTAGACCCTGACGATGAAGGACGGTACGACGAAATGAGTCGTGAACAGATGTACAACAACGACGTCTACGATGATGACGTTGACTACGGCGTGAACGACGCCGAGACCGCTTCTGGCACCAACCCTGCCGGTCGTGTGGACTCTGAGACCAAGATGCCCACCGAGACCGAGGAGATGCCTGACGACGAGGTGTTCGCAAGCAAGGTGGAGAACTCCACTCGCGCCAAGAACGCCCGCGTGATGCAGATCAAGAGCGGCCAGAAGATGCCTCACTCCCATGGTGGTGGCATTCCTGGTTCCGTGATGGCTGACTACGCCGAGCCCGAGCCCGCTGAGGTGACAGGTAAGGATGGCGTGTACGCCGAGGGCGGCAAGAAGAAGCAGCTCTCCGGTGAGTTCGAGGGTGGTCCCGATGAGATGACCCTGAAGACTGGCGGTGTGTACGCTGAGTCCTACCGTGGTGAGCCCAAGTCCAGCAAGAAAGCCCTGACTCCTGGCGCATTCGACTCCGATGAGGATGACGAGCCCGCTGAGCGCACAGGTCCTTCCGGTGTGACTGGTGGCGCTGACCACGCTGAGCCCAAAGCTGAGCGCAAAGCTGCTGCCGACCGCGCTTTCGAGGCCAAGCGTCTCAAGAAGGAAGGCAAGCCGGGCGAAGCCGAAATGGCCAAGCGCTTCGGTAAGGAAGAGGACGAGATGCTCTCCGACGAGCACGCTGAGGGCCTCGAGGCTCAGGCTGGCGTTCAGAAGTCCAAGAAGGACATGCTGAGCGGTGAGTACGACGGCGGTGTGGCTGAAGAGACCGGGCCTTCCGGCGTGAGCACTGGCTACGCCGAGCACAAGAAGGACCAGAACCCCTACTCCAAGACCGGCTTCGGCTCCACCTACAAAGAGGGTGAGGACGAGGAGATGGACGAGGAGTTCTGTGACATGGGCAAGAACAAGCCCATGGGCCGGAACTACAAGGAAGCCGACGAGTTCTCTGAGTTCCGTGCTGAGCTGGAAGCCCTGAAGGCCGAGAACGCTCGCATCAAGCACGAGTACCGTGAAGCCCAGATCGCTCATCGCAAGGAGCAGATCCACAGCTTCGTGGAAGGTCTCTACGAGTCCGGCAAGATGGTCGACTCCATCATCCCCGAGCGGAAACTCATGGAGTTCGCCGAGGGTCTCGAGTTTGGCACCATGGAGTTCTCCGAAGGTGAGACCGCCACTGGCCTGCTCTTCAGCATCCTCGATCGCCTGCCCAACCTCGTGGACTTCAGCGAGTACGCTGGTGGTTCCATGAAGTTCGTGGATGAGGCCGACCTGGACCCTCACCAAAGGGCTCTCGCCATGGTCGAAAAGTCTGGTGGCGAGATGGACTACGTGGAAGCCCTGAAGAAGGCAATGTACAGCTGAGATGGATCTTCTCTCGATGGTTGGCCTAGCCACCCGTCAGAGGGAGACCTACTTCAAGCAAGCTGAGCGTCTGGCGAAGAAATTCCCAGACCTCAGTGAGCTGGAGAAGAGGATGGAGGCTGAGGGTCGGGTCATCGTCAAAGGTCTTCGTGACCGGCAGATGAAGTTCGACGAGTACGAACGTGCTCTCGTGGACAAGACCCTCACCTCCGCCCTCGCAGCTGTCTACCTCGGCGCTGGGGAAAGTCAGCCCAAAGACAAAATGGAGAAAGCGTGGCCGTCCATCGTGGGCGGGATGCTTCCCCCTCTGAACGTCTTCCTCAAAGAGACCAAAGACTACCTCGATGACGGGACCCTGAAATACGGGGACGACTCCGTCGACTTCGAGGAAGGTGACGATGACCGCAAGTTGGTGTACGCTGGGGACTCAAATTCCCTGGACTCCATCGACCTAAACACCGTGCTTGACGTGGACTCAGAGTTCGACCCGGAATACCCGGAAGAGTGGCTTGACACCACACCCGCCGAACAAGCGGCGATAAAGACCGCACAGAAGAGAGCCGTCGGAAAGACGTGGGGCTCACTCTTCGGTCGCGTCCTCCGCTACATCGCCTCCCCTGCGTACAGCTTCTTCAACCTTGGGGTCTTCATGGACCGCCAACAGAAGGGCTACCGACAGATGAGGCGCGTCGCACACCACGACAAACGCGTCTGCCCGGACTGTGCGAGTTACGACGAGGCTGGCTGGCAACCCATCGGGTCGCTACCGATGCCTGGGCGTGGCTGCCGATGCTGGGATCGTTGTCGATGCCACATTGAGTACCGTTAGGGTAAAACCAGCTCAACCAAACAAACAACATGGCCGTCACCCACACCCACCACATTCTGCCAAAGCACGCTGGCGGAACTGACGATCCTTCCAACCTCATCGAAGTCACGGTCGAGGAACATGCAGAACTTCACTTCGCACGATACCTCGAATACGGAGAACTGGGAGATTGGCTGGCAGCCTTTGCGCTCTCAGGACAAATCACCCAAGCCGAAGCTATCGCTGAAGCACGACGAGATTGGATCGCGAGACACCCTCAACACCACAGCAATGCGGGTAAGAGAGGTGGACGCGCGCCAGCAACTGACCATTCAAAGGCTGTTGCTGCAGAAACCGCCCGAACTTTGGGCAAAATGCCTTGGTGGACAAATGGCATCAAGTCAACCCGATCCCACACTTGCCCCGGCGAAGGATGGGTTCGAGGAAGACGAACGGCCACCTTCCACCCCTTAAAGTCCCATTGACATTGAGACATGTTTACTTCGACTAACGCCGCACCTGCCTACGGCAAGCAGTCGACCTGAGAGCTGCCTTCCACAGCAATGTGGAGTGAAAAACCGGGTGAATTGCTGGGATCTCCCTCTGGGACAATCAGCAGCCAAGCCGTCCAGGGATGGGCGGAAGGTTCAACGACTAACAGCGTACCACTAGACCAGTGATGAGGCTGACACGAGTGCCCGGCACCCCACGCGGGTGAAGATATAGTCTGAACTCCATGGCAACATGGAGAAGTGGAGGATAAAGAGCCACCACGATAACAATTTTGACATCAGGTTTGCGGAAACCTTCACTGGCGATCCTGCCGTGGCTATCGGCGAGTTCCGCTGCGTGAGCGCTGGCACCACTCAGGGAACCTGCACCCTGCCTGGCGCTACCCCCACAACCATCCTGGGTGTGAACCAAGCCTTCATCCCCCTGTTCGCTGACGCTCCTGCTTCCCCTCGTCTGGCTACCGTGGCTACCTCCGGTCTGCTGCTCGTGGAAGTGGATCCCGCTTCTGCTCCTATCACCTACAACAGCCCTCTGCTGGTGAACGCCATCGGTCAGGCTTCGGCTTCCGGCACCGCCGTGACCGCCGACGGTACTGTCCCCACCATCCGCGAAGTCATCGACATCGGTGGCCGTCGCATGGTGACCGTTTCCTTCAGCTGAGTAATCTGGTTGCTCTCCGCTTGGCATTTCCTTCTCAGGATCGTAAGCCCAAGCGGTTGCAACCCGTTGAAATCATCTTCATAGACTTACGGAGTACTCCCTCCCATGATGAACCTAGCCCAAACCTATGCGGGCGTCGATCCAATTCTGACGACGCTTGCACAAGGTTTCATGCTCCCCTCCACCAACATCGCGAACTTCATCGCGCCCGTGGTGGACACCCCGACTCGTGCTGGCCGCATTCTGCGCTTCGGCAAGGAGCAATTCGCCATCAACGACTTCCGTCGTGCATATGGCACCAACATTCCGTACGTGCAGACACGTTACGACAGCGAGCCCTACGCCCTGGAACAGGAAGTGGTGGCTTGGGAACTGCCCGAAGAAGTCATCGAGAACGCTGGCGAAGGTCCGGCCCAGGTGGACCTGCGTGCGATTGAAACTCGCAACGCAATGTCCCGCCTGATGAACGCCTACGAGAAGACCGTGGCTGAAGTGGTGACCGTGACCGGTTCCTTCAACCCTTACGAGCCTTACAACGGCGTGCCTGGCAGCCAGACCGGACTCGGCTTCGAGACCTTCACTCAGTTCCAGACCGCCTACGGTTCTGCCGCTGGTGCTGCTCCTTGGGGCGACCCCACCTCGAACCCGATCGAGGCTGTGCTGACCCTGAAGCGTAGCGTGTCCTACCAGATCGGCATCCGTCCCAACTCGATGATCGTTGGTACCGCTATCTTCGACCAGCTGCTGACCAACCAGAGCATCCTTGAGCGTATCAAGTACACCACCGCCGATTCGATCGACGTGGACATGCTTGCTCGCTACTTCGGTCTCGAGCGCGGTATCCGCGTGGCCGAGGGTCGCTACCTGGCCGAGAACGGTCAGCTGCTGCCTGTGTTCCCTGAGAATGGCATCCTGCTGTTCTACAGCCCGAACGGTCCTTCTGACGCTGTGATGCCTGCTGGCGGCGCCAACGCTGCTACCCCGGCCTTCGCTTACACCTACCAGCTGACCGGCACCCCTGCCGTTCGTCCTGAGTACTACATCCGCGAGCGTCGTGTGGTCCGCGCTGAGATCACCGTCGAGCGTGCTGTGCATCCTGTGGGCCTTGGCACCACCGGCCTGATCGGTTCTGGCGCGATGATCACCGACATTCTGGCCTGATAAGGCTAGTAACTAAGGAGGTGATCCCATGGCTATTCTGCGCCCACTAACAAAGGCCCAATACGAAGTGTCTTTCACCGCTGCTGGCGGTCCGACCTTCACTGCGGTCTTCACCGAGTTCTCCGGAGTTCAGGACTCCAGCGACTCGTCCACCTACGCCAACGGCACAGGAAACCGGATCTACCACGTTGTTGGTCCCCGTACTGCTGACGAGATCACTCTCGGCGCGCCGTACGACCCAGCGATCTTCAAACCTCTCGAGCAGTTCTGGATCGACTACAACTGTCAGAAGATCACCGTAACGGTGACTCCTCGCAGCTGTGACGGTCTCCAGTCTGGTCCTGGCGGCGGTCAGTACATTCTCTACGAATGCCTGCTGACCAGCATCACCACCGGCGAAGTCGCTCGCGACTCCGGAGATGTTCAGACCATAGAAGTCTCGATGACAGTTAACTACTGGGAAAGAAACTAAGACTTCTGGGAGGTTTCTTTCAGATCCCGTTTTCTACACTGGCCCCAAGAGTCCGCTCTTCGGGGCCTTTTTTCATGATCTTTCACACTCACCACTTAACCCCTAAGTACGACGGTGGAGATGACTCCCCTAATAACCGTGTGCGTGTGAACGTTGCTATGCACGCGTTTTTGCACAATTTGCGATACTTGGAAAAGGGTGATCAGAGAGATTTACTGGCCGCGCAAGGGCTGTTAGGAATCAAAGGAAAGGAAGAGATTTGGGCTGAACTATCTAGTAGAGCACGTCGATTTACTGGAAAACAGCATACACAGCAATGGAAAGACAATAACTCTGAGCGAATGGTGGAGCTTTGGAAAACTCGGGACAAATCCCAAATCCAGTCATTGGGGAAGAGCGGCCATAAGCGAAACAACGCCCCCGGGCGGGCTGCTGCGGCTATTACGGGGCATCCACATAAAAGAAAACACTGGTCAGAAGAACTTTTCAATGAAGTGAAATTGAGATACGAGTCTCGATCATCCTATCATTGGGGCAAGGGGAGGCTGGCAAAAGAGTTTGGAGTCCCGGTCAGAACCATAGAAAACATGCTCAAGCACATCATACAGGGTAAAACCTTTTCAGAGTTGACCCGTAAAGCGGGGTAGTACCATCGCTAAGACGACCTTTTCAAGTGGTGTAATTGTCACCTCTCAGTGGCTGAACGGAGCGAAGCAAATATATTTCGATGGTGCCGATCTAGACTGGCACTACCCGCAGTTGGGACTGGACTCGATGCAGTTCAGCGGTCCCAACGGCCTTGACGCCCGCTATGTGACTCTGGCTGGTGAGCAGTCAGGCTGCTATAACACCCCCACCATTTCCGGCGGGAAAACTGTTACTGGCCCTTGGAACTTTGGTTTCGAGCAAACTACTGGGGCTAGCTGTTTCGATCTTGGCATCCCGGCCAATAACCCGTACAACGCCCCGCTCTCCTTCACGACCAACAGCAAGTTCAACTTTGCGGGCGGCGTGCCGAACCCGTCTTTCGACCAAAAGTTCAGCGCTCTGAGTGATGCTGACCTAATTACGAAAGAGATCCTCGTCCAGCGCTTCGCCACGTTGTTTATCGATAACGGCTACTACGCCCGTGCCGATTCCGCGTGCAATAACTACGCTGGAACTCCCGCCAGCGACCAGTGCCCTGTTGGTTGATAAGCCATGCCTCGCTACGCTCCGCTACCGGCGGTAAACATTGACCCTCGGAATGAGTCGCAGCTTGTTAACGAGGCTGCGAAGAGGGTCTACGATGCTTCAAATGCCAAACTGAATGACTTCAGTGCTGGCAACCCCATGATGGCCCTGATTGAGGGTCAGGCATTTGCTCAGAGTGAGTTTCTCTTCTGGGCCAACCAGCTTCCCGAGTCGATTCTCATCGAGTGGATCGGCCCATTCCTTGGCGCCATGCGTCGTCTGGGCACACCAGCGACAACCCGCCTCACCATTGCGATCGCACCCCAGCAGTTCCAGACGTCCATCCTTGCTGGCACTGAGTTCACGACAGATCCCAACCTGACAGGCGGCGAGTCGGTCACCTTTGTGACAACACAGGATTTGGTCTACCCACCGGGCGAGTCGGTGGGAATGGTCCCTGCCTCGTCTGTGTTGATTGGCACGTTCAACAACGTCGCACCCAACACGATCACCCAGAGTTCTGGGCTTGACATCCAGGTCACAGCGGTCACCAACGAGATCGCGGCCGTCGGCGGTTCCGATGTGGAGACCCTTGACGTCGTCAAGGAGCGTTTCTTCACACTCATCCGCCGTCGCAACCCGGTCTCTGCCCAGGACTGGCAGGATCTCTTCGATGATCTGTTTGGCGCCGGCACATTCACAGCCGTTCTCCCCAACCGGTCGGCGCAGGAGTCATACATTTGGCTCAATGACTACGTTCGCGCTGACGGCCACATCTCGTTCTTCTTCCTCAATCCTGACGGCACGGAGCCAACCTCTGAGCAGGTGCAACGCGCTCAGAATGTGGTAGACTTCTCCATGCCACTGGAGATGCAGGGCCACGTCTACCCGATCAACCTCAGCCAAGTCCAGTATGAGATCGACCTCTCATACCAGCCGAGTGCTGACTACGCGGCCAATCTGAAGGCGTTCTCGTTGAACATACGCGACCGCCTCTTCAGTATCCTGACACCGGGGGCCAAGTTTCCGTCCGGTTACGATCCGACTGTTGCAGATGTAGACTCAGCCCTCACGGAGACTTTCCCAGCCGACGTCCGCTACTCGGAACCTGACATCATCGCCGCGCGTGCATACAACACACCATTGGGCGTCAACCAGACGTCCGTTCTCAACGCCAGAGTGGCAAACTTTACGACCCAACAGAACGTATTCTCGATCCACGATCTCCTGACCGTGGGTGATCCTTCCCTCTCCACGACTGACCTCGCGTGGCCGGTGGTGAAGGCTTTCACTCCCTACAGCTCTGAAAAGACAGCGCAGCTCCTCTACGGGAATCTGCGTCTGGAGAAAATCCTCCCGTGGGCACCTGGGACTTACACCATGGGCCAAGTCTTCAGGAATCCCGACGTTGAGAACTCGCTCCTGGTCGTTCTCAGGAATTTCTCGTTCTCTGACGCTGCTTTGTCCCCAGCCGTCTTCATCCTCAACGGTGACATTTCGGCACCAAAAGACTTCGTTCCCTGGCAGGTCGGCAACGACTACTATGCCAACAACCAGAACACAGGGTTCTACGATCCTGACGTGATCTTGATGGACCAGGAACTGGCTCCTGACGGTGCTCCCTGTGACCGGCTATTCTTTGAGCCCCCGGGAGTGGACAACCTCTACTACCGAGAGAACTGGTATTGCTTCGTTGTGAATGCCGACTTCACTCTCCAACCGTCCTCCGACACAGTGTCTGGCGGTCAGAACCAGGACATCATCTCAGATGTGAGTGTGAGTGTGCCTTACCTCAAGGCGGGTGGCTCTTACGCCGCGGGGTCTTGGATCCGCACGCCGACTCTCGGGGGTGGCACCAACGAAGAGGTGGATCCTTACTACTACTACATCGACACATCTCTTGGCGTCATTGTCAGGTACGCCTACGTCAATGACGATTTCACCTTCTTGCCGTCTGCGGGCAGATCTCTCGCTGAGAGCTTCTCCCAGCTCATTGATAATGGCACCATCTCCAGTGTCTCTGCGTCTAATGGCTTGAGGCCGCTGCCTCTATTCCAGTATTCGCCACGATTTGCCCCTCGCACCTACCTGACTTACTACGAGACTTCGGGTTCAAACGCTGAGATCTACTTCACCCTCACAGGCTTCACCCCTTGGACGGCTGATCCAGATGAGATGGTAGCCGCTGGAGTTATCTCCCGTGTGGACACCAACGCCGCGCTGTCCCAGGCTTTCTACGAGCAGACGTCACAGAATCCGGAGACCGGAAGGTCCACCGTGTGTGGTCCTGAAAAGATGTTCGTCTTCTCCCCAGGTGACACGACTCTCTTCCGCGAGAGTGGCTCGGTGGTTTCGTACCTTACTACGCGTCACTTCTCTCCTGTGTTCACGCCCGGAGTGTACATTCGCGCTGGCGTCCTTGTTCCCTCAGAACTAAGTGGGCGACAGTCCATCCCGTTCTTCAGCGCTACTGGAGAAAGACCGGTTGAAGACATCGTCATCTCGGAAGATGGCAAGAATGTCTATCGGACCATGCGATACTTCACCGCGTCCAGTCCCGTGTACAACTGGGACGGTGAGAAAGTGACGGCTACAGCCCGTCTAGAGGAACTGAGTGGGAACCTTCTGCGCGTGGTGAACAAATACTCCTGCGAGGAGCAGATCAAAGCGCCCAATGGGCCGGACACGAGCGGAATCAAACTTGGCATCGCCCAAATCTCCCTCACTCAGGCCAATCTTAGAGGAAACACTTCCACGTTCGTGTGGGAGAACACCGACTACACCACTCAAGTCCCCCAACTCTCCTTCGCCACCGCATCTAAGGAGGCTCTCCAGCCCGTCTCCTATGGTCAGGGAACCCTAGCGCTATGAGCCAGGAACTCACACCGATTCCAACATCGTCTGGTACAATTGGCTTGACGCCTCAGATTACGACGACGACCCAAGTCAACAAGCCCCAGTACCTCTCAGCGCCCTACAAGGCGGTGAAAAACCTGGAGCTTCAGCCTACGCAGTGGGTTCCTGGTGGGCGTCCAGTCTATGGGAGGCTTCCTGCTGCCTCAGCGCAGTACCAATTGGAGTTCTTCGCTGATGGAGGTGTCGGCTACGTGCTCATTCCGCCTGGTGGGGATCAGTTTGGCCCAGGCTCACTGTACGTCAACCAGTCGGAAAACCTCGAGGTCCTGCTCATTGAGAATGGCGCTATTGTCTGGGAGCAGGGAACGACCTCGGTCTACAAAATGTTCATCGACATGCGCCAGCTTGGCGTTCAGGACGGCCGCTATCTCGTAGGGTATCAGCTCCTGTATGACGACTTGCCTGAGCCCCTGCCTTTCCAGGTAGCCGACTTCTCACTCGCCGGCCAGGACTTTACCGTCACAGATAGCGCTTCTCGTGCTTTCAACCAAAGCGAGGACGAGGCTAACCCGTGGCCCTTCCCAGGGCAGAATCTCTTTGTGCCGGGAAGCCGCGGGTTGGAGTGGAAGAACTACACTGATTTTATCAACCGCGTCCCAGGGCCGAACAACGGTGTGGAACCGGGGATCCCTGAGTATGAACAGCCGATTCTCGCATCAGTGGAGTGGGCGTCCAAATTCCCGTGGAAACTAAACACCATTAAGCTCCGGACCAAACTCCTCAATGATGTCCCGCCTTGCTCCCTCTACGTGGGCGTCGACAATCCTGAAAATCCCTGGGCTCTTGTCCAGACCAACGCCGCGCAGAAAGACACCACAGGATACTACTGGGAGTTCGGTACTGACATGGTGCCTCAAAAAGCGTGGAAGCTTGAGTGGCCAGACGGGACAAAGGTCAATGCGTACGATCTGACTGTCTCTGGGGTTCTCTTCATCGAGACGCGCCCATCTACGGCGCGTGCTCGGGCTCAAGTGTGCATTTATCCCACTAATCGCATTCCGGACGATGAGACTCTCTGTCGTCTCGCAATCATCAGCGTCGACAATTTCAAGATCGCAAGGAAGCCCGGAGGTGAGCTGTGGAAGGATGACATACGCAGCATCATCACGCGTGACTACGAGCCTGTCGCCAACTGGCTGACTCAGTACTGGGACAAACAGCTGACTGAGATGAAGTCGAAGGTGGACACGTACGCGCCGGGATTCATGGCTCCCCCCACTCTCCTTAGGACGTCCTACTTTGACCTCGAGGCTGTTGGCATAGACGTTAGCGACGAGGGGCCGATCTATCCGCCCCAGCCACCACGGCCTACCCAGACACTCTTCATTGGCGCCTCAGTCTCATTCACGCCGCCACTGCCAGAGGACACTTCTCTGTCCGATGCGTCTGTCTCGTTCTTCAGTGTTCCAGGTAATCCTGAGATCACGGCCATCACGATTGGAGTGGAGTGACCATGAGGATCGTTAACGTCACCGTCAACGCCACTTACGCCATCTACCCCCAGAGGATTGTCATCACCATCGAGTGGAGCAAGCCCATTCAGTCTTTTGAGATCACGAATCTCATCTTCGAGACCGAGGATGTTCCGGGCATCACGATTACGGGCTACGATCCGGTCGACAATGGGAACACCCCTACACAAGTCTTCCTCGGTCAGACTCTCGTCCAGCGAAAAGACGTGCTGATGCTCAGCCCGACAACGATGCAGATGTCGTTTCAGGTGTCTCCCTTCATGAACGGGACTCTGCGCATCTCGAACCAGTCGTGGAACAAGCCGCTCGTTCTGGTCGCCACCGCCGCTGACGGGACCCTGGGAGACTGGTCTGCGCTCCTCGCTCCTGGCATCTTCAACAGCGTCCGCTGCACTGCCTACTACAGCGCGATGAAGCCAACGGACACCACAAGCATCGACTACAACCAGCCCCTACGCGGTCTGCCCAGGATTCGCAACCCGTGGACTTGCACCGGAGTGGCCCAGAGCAATAAATGGACCGGAGCAAGCATTATCATTGGCCATACCAACGACTTCCCTGTAGAGCCTCTCCTACCTTGGGAAGGGGGTAACTTTTGGTACTGGCAGGCAGCAGGTTGCCGTTATGGTCCTATCCCTTTGAGCTACCCTTACGGACCCTATTACAGTACGAACGACACTCGAACCTGCTCCGGACCACCCGGATACACTTTCTGTGGCCTTGGTGGACAGGACGTTACTTCTACTCAGCTCCCTGCCTATACAGCTGAGTTTAACTACACTACAATAACAAACAGCTACGGGAGCAAACTGGCCTCCAACACTCGAGGTGGGAATGCTAATCTCGACCATGGTTATTGGCCATGCCCTTACTACGGGACCGGCTCCTCGACCCAGGGTTCAGGCAGGAACTCAGCCATCGGTCGCTTTGAGAGCTGGATTATGGCGAACCCTTACAACGGTGACCCCCTAAAAGACATGCCCGCAACCTGGACCAACCAAGTGGCTTCCTCTGTGAACAATAATTGCTTGGCTCCGTGGCGGTTGGCAAAACCCACTGACCCTGTTCCAATGCTCATCCAAGTCTATTACCAACTCAACTACCTCTATACGTCCGCCGCACCTGTTCCCTAATGGCCACCCTTCTCTCAACCACCGTAACTGAAGCACAGGTCGGGTCGTGGCCACAGGTCATGACGATCGTGCAGCAGTTTGATCACCCCGTCGTCGTGACCGAGGACTTCAAACTGGTCTTCTACGGCAAGAGCCCGACTCGCCCGAATGAGATCTTCGGCCAGATGGCTGTGGCTCCAATCCAGTACGTGCCTGACCAGCTGAGCTACACGGTCCAAGTCAGTCCCTTTGCTGACGGGGCTCTGGGAGTCTACGCAAAGATCGGCAACATTCAAGACATCTTCGGCAATGAGGTGGACCTCAAGATCGGCGAAGACTTCGACATCTACAACGCCACCCTGCTCCCCTACTTCGGCAATACGCCCACACTTCGTGTCAACGGCTGGTCGCAAGGTGTCATTCCGCAGTCAGCCATCTGCCCAGACAACGTGGCCCCTCAGATTGGACTGAACATCGGGCCTTGGCTCAACAGCATGGCTATCCCCGACGACATGTGGTCCGGTGGCAACTTCTATATGTGGCTCAACTTCACCTGGAAGCCAGACCAGGAGGCTCAGGGCATTCCTTTCGTTTGGGAGCCTCCCTTCTACTACTCCTTCAGTCAGTTTGGCATCCCTCTGACTCAGACCAAGACTCCCGACTTCCCTCCGTACCCGTTCCCCGAGGTCTCCATCCTAAACAATGTCATCTCTGCAGGCACACAAACAGGTTGGGACACCTGCGGGGGTTGGATTGACCTCTACCCACGCTGGAGAGGTAAAGTCCAACTGTGGGTCTTCGGCAACAACGTCTTTGCCGACGGTGTCGTGCCCTGGCAGTTCCCAGGCGTGGCCAGCCCGACCGGTAATCTCTCTCCTGAAGCCCAGTTCGGCTTCCCTGCTGACGCCCAGCTGCAAATCTACAAAGAGCTTCCGTTCACCTATAACGCACCCAACCCCTGATGGCAAAGCCAGTTTTCAGCCCAGAACAGTTCGAGCTCCGGGATGAGCTTCCGACTTTCGTCTCTGACGAGCAGCAGACTGCCATCGTCCAGGCGACCGATCGCGTCAACCAGCAGTTGGACTGGGTCGCCCAAGCTCTGGGCTGGTCTGGGCAGAACTACTGGACGAACCTCCCACAGACTGTCCACCAGAAGCGAGCCATCCTCGGTGGGACCTTCGGCGTCTACAACGGCTACACGCTCCTCAGGCTGCTTGAGATTCGCAGCTGGGAGAATGTTCTCGTCACCGAGTTCAAGCCGAACATCGAGGTGGGGCAGCGAGTCATCATCGGCGACCGTCAAGCCTACATCTATGAAGTCACTGAGGAAGCAGACGGCACACGCCTCGCAGTCAACGTCGGAACCCTCAGCGCGGAGATTCTCTCCCTCCTCGAGGGAGGCGCGGCCGTCAAGGTGGACTGCCCACAGAATAGGCCATTCCCCTTCTACCGCGCTGAGGCCTACGCTAGTGGTGACGCCGACTTCCGGTGCTCGACTGGCAACCTGACTCGAACCACCCAGTTCTACGACTACTACGACCTGGTTCTGTCGCCATTCTCGCAGAACAACATTCTGGTCCCGTACAAGAACCTCCAGTTCTACGGCGGTTCCTACTACTACTTCGACCGTGCGGTTTACCTTTCGATTGACAATGTCTCGTTCGTACCGTGGGTCGAGTGTGAGTGGATCGAATCGAAGGGACTGTGGCAGCTGTATGTTCCACCTGAAGCGATTGGAAACAGTCTGTTTCTCGTCTGGGCCTACGCGTCACAGTCCAAGAAGTCGATTGCGACTGCGGAGATTCAGGTTATTCAGTGGACAGACCCCTCAGACTGGGGTCAGGCTGGGCAGGGCTTCAACCCAATCCTAGACGTCTACAAGATCAGCAAATCTTATGACACCGCAGGTCTCAACTACTCCTTGGGCACACGCCTCCATGTGGGCGACAACACCCCACTAGGAGACAACCCGCTTTGGTTCGACGCTGGTTCTCAGACCGTCTACGCCTTAAACGGCGGCCAGTGGGTCAGTGTTGGCACCGCAGGAACTGCCATCGCACTCAAAGGGAGCGCGGCTCCGCCTCCTGTTGTTTACGACTACACCCCAGGAAACATCTGGCAGGACCCCACTGGACGCACGTACGTCTGGGACGCAGGCTACCGTCTCCAAGACTTTTACTACTTCTTCCCGAACGGGATCATCGATGGGTTCTTCTACATTGACCCCTCGTCCCAGAACGTTCAAGGTCTGTACCTGTTCGACCCAGACAACTTCCACATCCACTACCCGAGCTACCTCGAAGACGGGTTCTGGATCTACAACGGCACGCTAGAAGACGATGGGTTCTACTACAATGACCCGTTTGTCACCGACCCGGAATGGTACGAGGTCGAGTTCTTCAACCAGTCTCTCTTCCAGTCCATCTTCACACCAGCATACAACTCCAACCTTGAGGTTCTGGTTGACGGCCGAGTCATCCCGCAAGTCTACCAAACCCCGAGCTACGCAATCAACTGGAGTGTGGATGGCGGGTATCTGTACGTCACTTACACGGCGCTCACGGATGAGGGTGAGTATTTCGTGCCCAGGATCACGGTCCTGTCGGTGAATGGCACGACTCAGAGCACCATAGACATCAGTAACGACTTCAAGGCTCGCCCTGAGGAGGTCACATCAATCCCCTACGACGAGCTCGGAGTCCTCAACAACTTCAGGGGAGCATGGGGGGCGAAGGGCGGAGCAAGACCCCTGGACCTGTGCTTTGACTCGTTGGACATCCACGGTTTCAACGAGCAGGAGGCACTGTTCCTTGAGCCGGTAAGAGAGCCAATCAACTTCGATTGGATGCTCCACCAGGTGACTGGTAAGCAGATCTACGTTGGTGACTCACCGCCTGCATTGGCAAAGGTCGGGGACTATTATTGGAACAACGAAGTCGGTGCGCTCTCAGTGCTCTACCTCGACGGTGACCGCAACAAAGTGTGGATCGAGATCGATGCTCCGATCTCTCCCTGTCAGCTAGGGACTCCGGACTGCGACTATTTCCCCCTCAAGCCCGTCCTAACCACTGGTTCGTGTAATCTAGACAATGGTGATCTGTGGCAAGATCCGGTAACCCCGGGCATAGCGATGTACTATGAAGGTCTCACTTTCAACCCGGCGTGGGTGGAGGTCAACTGGGACTCTTCGCTTGTGTACGACACCGGGTGGCCGTTCTCAGAGTATCCCAATCCAATACCCGACTTCACAGTGCTCACCGTCTATGTCACGGACGAGTTTGTGGCACTTGAGCCCAGTGTCCACTACTCAACGGAAGACTACACAATCTGGTACGAGATCGACGTCTTCGAATGCGCGTACATCTTCCACTACGAGGCTCTATCTCCAGCTGGGGTCCAGAGTCAGCCATCCCTCTGGGTAGGCCCAAGTGCGATTGTTTACCCTCCAGTGTCCATCACCGACAGGGTGTTCTCTAATACGAGGTTCTTCATTGCTCCCGCAGTGCAAAATGCGGGGAGCGTGCTGAGGCCTTGGCGCACTGAGTCTCTCGAGGTTTGCGATGAGAAAACCATAGCGACAAAAGCCTACGCCAATCCTCTCAGAGCCGACTCCAATAATGGCCCTGGTGACGAGGACTGGACCAGATCTTTCATCCGACTTCCCTCGGAGTACGGGAGAGACGGGGTCAAGTGGTCGCAGTCCCAGGCCTCAGTCCAGGACTTCACCTATGCCGGGACGTCTGGAGCCCTCAAAGAGATGGAATGCCCATCAAATCTACAGACTCCGCAGATCTTTGAAGAAGTCATCTTCAAACGGCAAGACCCATCGGTTGGAACAGTGCTCTACAGCGAACCTTTCATCTACTCAGATGTGGAGGGAATCTCTGTCCTCTCCAACTTCTTCTCAGCAACGCCAAATGTCGGGGAATACTCAGACGCTGATTTCGACTATACTCCTCAGATCCAGGGAGACCAGTGGGCCCAAGCCGACATAGCCGAGTACGAGCCACTACATTACCGACAGGTGTTTCCTTCTGGAGACTGGAGAGGCGTCTACGTTGAACCTACAGGCACTGGGTATCTTTCCGGCTTCCTCGAGCGCGATCTTAGGATAAAATCTGTCATACCGGTCGCTGCTCCGGTGTGGGACGCCAGCATCTACAAGTTCCCTCCTCTCTGTCCCGAGAGCGATGTGAGCTACGATGAAAACCCCAACAACTGCAAAGTGGGCTACGCCTATTTCGCCGCCGACCTCGCCGCCGCCGAGGACGGTTTCTTCGACCAGAGCCAGGACGTCGCCTGGCGCGAACCACTGGTCGAGAACCAAACACTATACGTACTGAACTGACATGGCTACACGTCGCCGTCGCCCATCGACAACCCAATCCAACCCCGAGCCAACCCACGAGGAGATGCTCGAAGTGGCAGCCGAACGCGAGGCTGAGGTCCAAGCTGAGGAGACTCCTGAAGAGGAGGAGAAAGCCATCGAGGTCTTCCTGGCCATGGCTGCTGCTGACACATTTGAGGCTTTGCAGAAGGCTGAGGAAGAGAAGGGTGTCGCGGACTTCTTCGACCCGGGCTTCTACAAGCAGGAGGTTCGCCACCCTGCTAAGGAGACGGGCTACATTCCTCCAACCGTCCACACCGCGGCTGCTCCCAAACCCCAGCATAAGGTGGCTCGTGTCGCACGAGGCCGCCGTGGATCCGATCGTCGAGGCTGATTATGTTCTCAGGCAATGCGTCTAGGCCGAAACTCGAGACGAACCCCCTGGTTCAGGCCCTGGCTAGCTACCACGCAAACCAGGACGCAATCAACAGCACAGCCGCAGGCCCAAAAGGAACCATTCGCGGCACAATCGTCGATGTGGACGACCCTGAGGAGCGCGGTCGGGTCAAGGTCGTGTTCGACGACATGAACCCGAAGAAGCCCCAGATCGAGGGTTCCAACTCCTACGGGAAACGTGAGGGGAAGCAGACCATCAGCCACTGGGTCGACTGCAAGCCAGCTTTCAAGGGCAAGCAGCCGAAGCGTCTGATAGGGCTGCGCGTGAACATCAACGCCACTGACGGCCAGTATCAGTACGCGGTCCTCGACGACGTCCTCTGGGACGAGGGCGTACTCACCGAGAAGACCAAGCAGCCAAACACCGGAACCATGGTGCGTCTCCCATGCTACGGCAGCGGTGAGATGCCGCCGTGCAACGAGGAGAACGCTGGTCTTGCCATTGTGGAGCTGAATGGTTTCGATGGGATGGACTGGTGTACGGTCTGCTTGAAGAGATCTGGCGGCTACAAGTGGGTGAACCTCATGGATCGCCTTCACATTCACGACTCCCAGGATCCGGACTCCGATGGAGACGCCGAATACACGGTGCACGACGATACTCACGCTACGACCTAACTATGGCCATTCGCAAGCCCAGCCGCTACACTCAGCAGTGGTACTACGAGGACGTCCTCGAGTACGAGGTGACAGAGTTCGCCACGGGCTTCGCCGTGTACGACCCTGACGAGTACTACCCGGCCTACACCTACGTGGAGGACTTCCCTCTCGTCACCGAGGGGATCCTCGCCGGCTACTACAGCAAGCCCGCTGACACGGCCGTGCCCACTCAGTTCCGTTCTCTCAAGATCAAGCTCTTCGACGAGCCACCGGGCAACAAGCACGAGCTGTTCAACAACGAGGTGGCCTCGATCGAGTATGAGGTTCAGGACAAGCTCATCACCATCGTGGCATGGCAGAACTATAACTGGAGGGACGACTGGCCGATCCGCCTCGGTCTCAACTACCTCACCAACTGCCTGTATCGGCCCGGGCGTGGGATCGTCTTCCGTGTGGTGAAAGATCCGATCGCATTCTGGCAGTCTGAGCGGTTCCTCCCTCTCGGTGGACACTACGATCCGTACCTGGTCAAGACCCCACAGTGGGTCCCCGGAGAGGGGTAAAACACACTCACAGAAGAAGTGTGTCCGTGCTCACTCCACAAGTCAGTCAGATCGAGGTCACGAACCAACGAACTCTGCTCATCTATTTCACCGAGCCTCTCGACACCAATGTCGTAGTGCCTATCACGGCGTGGACCGTGAACTACGGCCAAGTCGTCATCTCGACGATGCTCTATTCGAGCGACACGGTAGTCGCTCTGGGACTGGCTGAGAACCTGAGCCAGCTCGATGAGGTGTTCGTCAGCTATGAGCCTCCTACCAACCTGAATGTCTGCCTGAGAGGGCCGACGCCCGCTGGCGCGACTGCGACCACCCTCAAACGGGCGGCCGTACGCGCCTTTCATCGTGTGCCCGCCACCAACAAGGTGGCGTACGACGAGAACGCTAACGGCTGGGTCCAGCAGTCGAACCTCGGCCACACAATCGGTGGCTACGGCTTCCCGTACCAGAATCGCAACCCTGATCCTCGGAATGCGACACCGGACGACTTCATCATGGCCTATGGCCTGAAGGAGGCCATCCAACTCACGAACATCGACGACGGCGCGGCGATCAACGTCAACAACGCCAAGCTCTGGATGGCGATCCAGGACGCCAACGCCCTGATCGACTCCCACATCGAGCAGGCCGGCAAAGCTGGTCAGGTCATCATCTCCTCGAACAGGAAGAGGACGGCGCTCATCATAGCCCGCTACTACCTTGACACGGTCCGCCGTCGTGATGACGTCTACCGTGACTACGAGAACTGCCTGAAGCTCCTTGACGCTCAGATGCGGATGACTAACATCCGTGCGGGCAACCAGGACTCCGCTGTGGATACCCCGCGCGGGATCATGCGCTCCTGGCGCATCCCCCAGCGTTACAACGGCGTCAGCGGCAAGGGCTTCAGCGGATGGGCGACCGACGCTGCTGGCGACCTCGCCCCCGACTACCGCTACGGTTGGGGGAGTATTGGTCAAAATAACGATGAGCCGAATTATGCGGGGACTGGTTGGGGTGACCCCTACGCCATGGAGCGTCTC
>Ga0208783_10000025_pt1 | contig 95220 bp, 87 predicted proteins | sample DEB19_08_DNA_2_FD_184529 | JGI IMG/M metagenome (GOLD analysis project Ga0208783, IMG submission 184529) | Aqueous microbial communities from the Delaware River and Bay under freshwater to marine salinity gradient to study organic matter... | ecosystem: Environmental > Aquatic > Marine >... | reverse complement strand
AGATTCGGCTAGGGAGACTGCTTCGCTGCCATCACTTGCGGCTCCAACTACTTCATAACCAGCTTCTTGCAACATTTCTACAAGATCCATTCTGATTAAGGTTTCATCTTCAGCAACAAGAATTCGGTGCGAAGACGAAGTAGATGACATCACGTGCCTCGAGTCGGATTTGAACCGACACTATGCAGTGTTTGAGACTGCCCTCTCTACCGTTGGAGTACCGAGGCCGATAAAGCGAAAACGTATTCTAGCGATAAGCGGGAGCAACGCCACCGACAGCATCTCCAACGCGGTGCACGCGCATCGCATTGGTGGAACCAGGAATTCCTGGAGGTGAACCTGCGACGATCATGATCTGCTCGCCTTTATCAACTCTCTTGGTTTCAAGAAGGATTGCATCAACTTGTTTGACCATTTCATCAGTTGTGGTGACAAGTGGCGTGAGGAGCGGTTCAACTCCCCAGGTCAACGACATTTGATTAAAGGTCGCAGCATCAGGCGTAAGGGCCAGGATTGGAATGGGAGAACGAAGACGTGACATCCGTCGCGCCGAATCTCCAGTTTTTGTAAAAGCAGCAAGGACTTTTGCGCCAATAGTAAGACCTACTTCAGTCGCAGCTTTTGTGATTGCTCCACCCTTTGTTTTTGGGTTGTGCTGAAGCGTTGGAATGAGATGTAGCGCTTCTTGTTCTGTCTTTTCAATAATTCTCGCCATCGTCTGGACTGCTTCAATCGCAAAAGCTCCAACGCTCGTTTCACCGGAAAGCATGAGCGCATCCGCGCCATCAAGCACCGCATTAGCGCAATCTGTAGCTTCAGCTCGAGTGGGTCGTGAATTTGTGATCATCGAATCAAGCATTTGGGTTGCGACAATAACTGGCTTGGCATATTCGCGAGCCAAGATCACACACCGTTTCTGTACCAACGGAATATCTTCGATGGGCATTTCAACGCCAAGATCGCCGCGCGCAACCATAATTCCATCGAAGGCTTCGACAATCTCTTCGAGGTTATCAACGGCCTGTGGCTTCTCAATCTTTGCGATAACTGGAAGACGAATACCAACTTCATCCATGATTCGATGGACATCGTCAATATCTCTTGCAGAACGAACAAAAGAAAGTGCGATGAAATCTGCGCCCGCCTTAAGTCCCCACCGTAAATCATCAATATCTTTTTCTGACATTGCTGGAACTGAGACAGCTACACCGGGGAGATTGATACCTTTATTATTTGAGACCGGTCCAGGTTCGATGACCGTGGTTACAACGTCATTTCCTTTAACTTCAATGACTTCAACCGTAACTTTGCCATCATCAATAAGTATGCGATCACCTTTTTTACAATCTCCAGGTAATCCCTTGTACGTTGTACCTACGCGATCTTTAGTTCCAGAAATCTCTTCCGTAGTAATTGTGAAAGTGTCGCCTCTCTTCAATTCATGAGGGCCATTTTCAAATCTGCCTAAACGGATCTTTGGTCCTTGAAGATCAACAAGAATTGCAATCGGGCGCCCAGCATTTGCTGCAGCTTTGCGGATGAGATCGAGACGATTCTGATGTTCTTCGTATCCGCCATGAGAGAGATTGAGCCGAGCGACATTCATGCCTGCGGCAATGAGTTCAGCAGCTTTTTCTGGACTTTCAACGGCGGGGCCCATTGTGCAGACAATTTTCGCGCGACGCATGTGGTTACTTTATTCCATCACTATTAGATAGTTGAAATTAGACCGTCAGTGGTCGCGCTGTCGGTTCAATCGGCGCTGGAAGTTGTGTCTCCCCCATGAGATGACGATCTACTGCAGATGCAGCGCTACGACCTTCAGCGATGGCCCACACAATCAGAGATTGTCCACGTCCCGCGTCACCGCAAACAAAAATTCCATCCACATTGGTAGCGTAATTTTCATCGCGCGCAATATTTCCGCGCTGGTCGAGAGAAAGCTCTAAATCTGTAACGAGTTGATTTTTCTCAACACCAGTAAATCCCATCGCGAGAAATACTAAGTCAGCGGGAAGTTCACGTTCAGTGCCAGGAACTTTTTCAAATTTACCATCGACAAATTTCGTTTCAACAATTTTCAAGGCAGTGAGATTCCCATTAGCATCACCAATAAATTCTTCGGTTGAAATCGCATAAAGGCGTTCACCTGATTCTTCATGGGCGCTACTTACTCGATAGACCATTGGGTAAGTGGGCCAGGGTTGAGTACTTGGTCTTTCATCACTCGGGCGAGGCATAATTTCAATTTGAGTAATACTTGCCGCACCTTGACGAATTGCTGTGCCGAGACAATCCGCACCTGTATCTCCACCACCCAAGATAATGACATGTTTTCCATGTGCGTTAATGGGCGGCTCACTCGGAAGTTCATTGAGTGCTTGTTGGTTCCCCCAAGGTAGATATTCCATCGCTTGATAAACGCCCGTGAATTCACGGCCCGGAATATTGAGATCGCGCCATTGCGTAGCGCCGACTGCAAGAACAGTTGCATCATATTTCGCGCGTAACTCCGCTGCTGTGATATCGACACCGACATTGATGCCAGCGCGGAAGCGAGTACCTTCTCGTTGCATCTGATTCAGTCGCCGATCCAGAACCGATTTCTCCATTTTGAATTCAGGAATTCCATAGCGCAACAATCCGCCAATTTTCGGTGCCCGTTCGTAAACCACGACTGTATGTCCTGCACGCGTGAGTTGTTGTGCCGCAGCTAATCCAGCTGGACCTGAGCCAATCACGGCAATCGTTTTGCCGGTCATGCGATCAGGTTGCATGGGCTTTACATTTCCTGAGCTGAAAGCTTCTTCGATGGTGCGAAGTTCGACTTGCTTAATTGTTACTGGATCTTGATTTATGCCCAGCACACATGCAGTCTCGCAGGGAGCCGGACAGAGCCGACCAGTGAATTCTGGAAAATTATTGGTGGCATGGAGTCGATCTATTGCTTCAACTTTTTCATTTCGCCAAATCAGATCGTTCCACTCAGGAATCAAGTTTCCGAGAGGGCAACCTTGGTGACAGAAAGGGATGCCACAATCCATGCATCGTCCAGCTTGTTTCTGCAGTGCGCCGAACTCTTGTTCTTCATACACTTCACGCCAATCGCGAATACGTACATCAACGGGACGGCGCTTTGGAGTTTCACGTCCTGTGTTGAGAAAACCGCGTGGGTCAGCCATTGAGCACCTCCATGATTGCCTGATCGGAGGAGCGACCTTCGCGTTCTGCTCGATCAATAACTGATAAAACTTTTGCGTAATCGCGTGGCATTACTAGCGAGAAGCGCGTCACAGAACTTTGCCAATCTTCTAATAATTTCTGGGCCACGTGTGAACCAGTTTCTGCATGGAATTTTGAGACGATTGATCTCAAACGTTCGCTTTGATCTTGAGGAACTTTGAGAACATCAACCATTTCGGAATTGACCAATGAAGGATTGAGATCGAGTACAAAAGCTCGGCCGCCCGACATTCCCGCCGCAAGATTACGTCCCGTACGACCAAGGATCACAACTGTGCCGCCGGTCATGTATTCACAGGCGTGGTCGCCTACGCCTTCAACAACTGCTGTTGCGCCGGAATTTCTTACGCAGAAACGTTCGCCCACAATCCCGCGCACGAAAATTTCACCTAACGTTGCTCCATATCCGATGACATTTCCTGCAATCACATTTTCTTCTGACGCAAAAGTTGCCTTTTCGTCTGGACGAACGATGAGTCGACCGCCAGAAAGACCTTTACCCAAGTAATCGTTGGTATCTCCGTATAAGCGAATGGTTAAGCCACGAGGTATGAATGCGCCTAGAGATTGACCTGCAGAACCGTGGAAAGTGATGTCGATAGTGTCTTCAGGTAAACCTGCGCCGCCACAACGACGAGTGATCTCAGATCCGAGCATGGTTCCCACCGTGCGATTTCCATTGCTGATTGGAAACTGTATTTTCAGCGCTTCTTTCTTCTCTAACGCGGGGGTTGCCAACTCGATTAATTTATTGTCTAGCGCAGCGGCTAAACCATGATCTTGCTTTGTCGTATTTCGGCGAGCAGCACCTTCAGAAACTTGAGGGAAGCTAAGTATTGGCGCAAGATCAAGTCCACTTGCCTTCCAATGATTGATTGCAGCTGCGGTATCGAGAAGTTCAACTTGGCCAATGGCCTCTTCGAGAGAATGGAAACCAAGTTTTGCTAGCCACTCACGAACTTCTTCGGCGATATATTCAAAGAACGTTTCTACAAATTCAGGTTTTCCAGTAAATCTCTTTCGAAGTTCTGGGTTCTGGGTAGCAACGCCAACTGGGCAAGTATCAAGATGGCATACACGCATCATGACGCAACCCGATACAACTAGTGGAGCAGTTGCAAAACCAAATTCTTCGGCGCCAAGGAGCGCAGCGATGATGACATCTCGACCGGTCTTCATCTGACCATCAGTTTGGACGACGATGCGATCGCGTAATCCATTCAGAATAAGTGTTTGTTGGGTTTCTGCTAAGCCCAATTCCCACGGGGCGCCCGCATGTTTTAACGAAGTAAGTGGAGAAGCTCCGGTTCCTCCATCGTGACCCGAGATGAGAACCACATCGGCATGTGCTTTACTCACACCTGCGGCAACAGTTCCAACGCCGACTTCTGCCACAAGCTTCACGTGAATGCGCGCATCTTTATTGGAATTTTTCAAATCATGAATCAATTGAGCTAAGTCTTCAATCGAATAAATATCGTGATGTGGTGGCGGAGAAATCAGACCGACGCCCGGAGTGGAATGACGTACTTTCGCAATCCATGGATAAACCTTGTTTCCCGGAAGTTGTCCGCCCTCTCCTGGTTTTGCACCTTGCGCCATCTTGATCTGAATATCATCAGAATTAACGAGGTATTCGCTGGTCACACCAAATCGTCCAGAAGCAACTTGTTTGATTGCGGACCGCTTTGAATCACCGTTCGGTAGAGGAGTAAATCGCTCGGGATCTTCTCCGCCTTCGCCAGTATTTGATTTCGCGCCAATTCGATTCATCGCAATAGCAAGTGTCTCGTGAGCTTCTTGCGAGATGGAACCGTATGACATTGCACCAGTCGAGAAGCGTTTAACGATTGATGAAACTGGTTCAACTTCTTCAATCGGAATAGCTCTTCGCACTCCCTCTTTGAAAGTGAAGAGACCACGTAAAGTCATCAAAGCGCGCGATTGGTTATCGATCTTGGATGTATAACGCTTAAAGATGTCGTAACGCTTTGAGCGTGTCGAATGCTGAAGAGCAAATACGGTTTCTGGATCAAAGAGATGCGGTTCTCCGTCGCGTCGCCATTGATATTCCCCACCAATTGGCAATCTCTTCGTTCCGGGCACCTCGCCGCCTGGTGGATACGCAATATGGTGACGTGCGATTGTTTCTTCAGCAATGACGTCAAGGCCCACCCCACCGAGTCGCGAAGTCGTTCCAACAAAATATTCGTCGATGAGATCTTGAGAAAGACCAATTGCTTCGAAGACTTGAGCACCCGTATATGACGCGATAGTTGAAATACCCATCTTCGACATCACTTTAAGAACGCCTTTGCCAAGTGACTTGATGAGATTCTTGACTGCTTTTTCTGGAGTGATCCCGGTGATGACGCCTTGCAGTACGAGATCCTCAGCAGTTTCCATAGCGAGATAAGGATTTACTGCGGCAGCACCGTATCCAATGAGCAGAGCAACATGATGAACTTCGCGGACTTCACCCGTCTCAATCACAAGACCAACTTTGGTGCGGGTTTTTTCACGTATCAGGTGATGGTGTACAGCGGACGTGAGAAGCAGAGATGGAATAGGTGCATTTTCTGCATCACCATCGCGATCTGAGAGCACGATGATGCGTGCGCCATCAGCAATTGCGCGTGAAACTTCTTGGCGAATCTCTTCAATTCTTAATTTAAGACCCTCCCCGCCATCAGCAATGGGAAAGAGGCCTTTTACAACGTGTGATGAAAGTCCAGGATGATTGTTATCGGCATTGACATGAATGATTTTTGCGAGTTCGTCATTATCAATGACGGGAAATGCTAAAGAAATCTGGCGGCATGATGCAGGTCCAGGGTCAAGCAGATTATGTTCTGGCCCGATAGAACCACCTAAGGATGTAACCAATTCCTCACGAATAGCATCGAGAGGAGGATTGGTTACTTGCGCAAAAAGTTGGGAGAAGTAATCAAAGAGTAGGCGTGGTTTTGCCGAGAGCGCTGCAATGGGCGTATCGGTACCCATAGATCCGATCGGTTCTGCTCCGGTCTTGGCCATTGGAGTAATAAGGATGCGCAACTCTTCTTCGGTGTAACCAAACGCGCGTTGACGACGTAGAACTGAGGAGTGTGGATAAATGATGTGTTCCCGAGAAGGAAGTTCAGAGAGTCTGACAATTCCCGCGTGTAACCACTCGCCGTACGGTGCGTTGTCAGCAAGAGAAGTTTTAATTTCCTCATCTTCGATGAGTCGTCCCGCATCAATATCGACAAGGAACATTCGTCCAGGTTGCAGACGTCCTTTGCGAGCAATTCGCTCTTGTGGGATATCGAGAACTCCAACTTCACTTGCTAACACAACTAAACCATCGTTCGTAACCCAGAAACGAGATGGACGTAATCCATTGCGATCAAGTACTGCACCAATCTGCTTTCCGTCGGTAAATGTCACACATGCAGGTCCATCCCATGGCTCCATCAAAGAGGCATGGAATCGATAGAAGTCACGGAGTTTCGGTGGCATCGTTTCGTGGTTTTCCCACGCCTCAGGAATCATCATCAATATGGAATGAGGTAAAGAACGACCACCGAGATAGAGGAGCTCCAGGACTTCATCGAAGGATGCAGAGTCCGAGCCGGCAGGATCAACAATCGGAAATAGTCGCTTGAGATCACCAGGGATGAGATCACTTTCAAGGAGCGCCTCACGTGCTGCCATCCAATTCCGGTTTCCACGAACGGTATTTATCTCACCGTTGTGCGCAATAAATCGATAAGGGTGTGCAAGAGGCCATGATGGGAATGTATTCGTTGAAAATCGTGAATGTACGAGAGCTAGCGGCGAAACAAATCTCTCATCAGATAAATCAGGAAAGAACTCTTCAAGTTGTCCGGTTGTCAACATTCCTTTATAGACAATGGTTCTCGACGATAACGATGGAAAATAAACCGAGAGTTCATGCTCAACTCGCTTACGGAAACAGAAAGCGCGACGATCGAGATCAAGATCAGAAACACCATCGAGTGATGAGATGAAAATCTGCTCAAAATGCGGCATTACTGAAAGTGCAGTGGCTCCCAATGATGAAGTGTTAATTGGAAGTTCGCGCCAACCAAGGATGGTGACATTTTCTTCTTGTGCAATCGCTTCGATTCGAGCTTTTCCACTAAAAGATTCTGGTAGAAAGACTAATCCTGCGGCGTAGCTTCCAATCTGAGGAAGTTTGAAATCAACAACAGCGCGGAAAAAAGTGTCTGGTATTCGCACAAGAATTCCAGCACCATCTCCGCTATTTACTTCAGCGCCAGAAGCTCCGCGGTGCTCAAGATTGCGTAATGCCGTTAATCCTTGTTGAACTATTTCGTGTGTTGCAACTTTGTTGAGAGTGGCGACCATCGCGACGCCGCATGCGTCATGCTCATTCGCTGGGTTGTACAACCCTTGAGCCTGCGGGACCGCTGAAAAAAGGGTCACGAATCGCCTCCAACATTGAGAAAATTTTTACGGATGTGGGACGGCAATGGCCCGAAGAAGAGAGAAATCTACCAATAAGGGTGAGTTTTGGAGAACTAAATGCCCGAGATATGCGCGACTTGACCAACAAGCGCGGTGATTGCCATTCCCAGTGCGCCTCCTAAGACTATTCGTGCGGTTGTGCGCGCAACGCTTGAGCCAGCAGTTTTGGCCGAAATAACGCCTGCGATCAATAATCCAAGGAAGGTGATGCCGATGATTGATGCTGCTTTTCCGCCCAAACTTGGCGCTAGCGCTCCAAGGAGAGGAATAACTCCACCAGCAGTGAAGCTAACAGCCGACGCGACTGCAGCCTGCATGGGCCGCGCCTTTGTCGCTTCATGTTGGCCGAGCTCATCACGCAAGTGCGCACCGAGCGGGTCGTGAGCATGAAGTTCTTGCGCCACTTTCTCTGCGGTTGCGCGAGATATTCCTCGCTCTTGATAAATCTGGGTCAACTCTTCTAATTCACCTTCTGGATCGAGTGCAAGATGTTCCATCTCCAAAATACGATCGGATTCCTCGATATCGTTTTGCGAACGTACCGAAACGTATTCACCGACCGCCATTGACATCGCACCAGCAGCAATTCCAGCTAAACCCGCCGTTACTACAAAATCATTTTTCTGTGCTGAAACAACACCAATCATCAACGACGCGGTTGAAACCAATCCATCATTAACTCCGAGGACTGCCGCCCGAAGCCAGCCTGCGCGATGTGCGCGATGGTTCTCGTTGCGTTTGTGAATTTCAGCTAAACCCATACCCCTAGTCTATGGCAGAGCCACGCCTCACGTTGATATGTCGCAGGTAAGTAAGTGATGCGGTGAAGAGAACTACGCTGGTCCAGACATTGAGCCGAAGGCCCAACACCAAATTTGCATCATCAATTCTGAGGGTTTCTATGAATCCGCGCCCTAATGAGTACATCGCAACATAGAGCGCAAAAATGGATCCAGGATGAAGGGTAAATCTCTTTGCAAACTTCACCAATATGATGGCGGCAAAAGCGCACCATAGCGACTCGTAGAGAAATACTGGATGAAAAGTTTCGACGTTTGTGTACCCTGTTGGGCGATATTGAATTGGAATCTCTAGCCCCCATGGCGCATTCAGTGGTCCACCAAAGAGTTCTTTATTAAACCAATTACCCCATCGACCGATGGCTTGTGCGATCAACAATCCGGGCGCCAAAGCATCTGCAAGAACTGCGAATGAAGAAGAACGTTGAGCGTGTCTGCGATACACGATGAGCGCCCCAAGAAATCCCAGAGATATTGCGCCCCATATTCCCAAGCCACCCTGCCAAATATAAAAGGCCGCTTTCCAATCTTTTCCGACTCCAAAATAGAGTTCAGGTGAGGTAATAACGTGATAAATCCGACCGCCAATAATTCCTGCGGGAACGGCAAGAATTGCAACATCACCTACGACTCCGGGCGCACCACCCGCTGCGACGAAGCGTCGATTGCCTATGTATATAGCAGCGACAACTCCAAGAATGATGCACAACGCATAAAAATGAATCGTTAACGGTCCAATCTCAATAAGAGATTGCTGAGGAGAAGGAATCGATGCGCGAATCATTGCTTCGCTGCTTCAACCGCCGCCTTAAATTCGTCGAGCACGAACTGAGATCCAGAGCGATTCCACAACGTACCATTGATGAATACGGTTGGAGTTCCTTCTACTTTGTTCTTTGCCATCGAGGCATAAATCTTTGCAACTGTGTCGGCATTCTTATTGTCGTTGATGCAGCTATCAAAAGTGGGACTATTTATCCCTAAACGCTTTCCTATCTCAATCAGATTCTTGTTGGAGAAGACTCCACTGTTCTCAGTACCTTGAACTTGATAAATGGCACGGTGGTATTCAATAAAACGACCTTCGTCAACAGCGCAATACGCTGCATTAGCTGCTCGTTTAGATTCTTCACCAATGAAAGAAGTCATGTGATAGACCACATTTGCTTCCTTGTTCCTCACGAGGTCTTCGATGTAAGAGCTCATTGCTGTTTCAAAATCTTTGCAGAATGGGCATTGAAAATCTTCCCAGATGTCAATCATGGGCTTTACATCAGGATTGAAGACAATCCCATAATCATTAGCAGGAAGAACGTCTGCCTTGAGTAGTGCGCCATTTTTCGAGGCATCAATCTTCTCAATTGCCTGAGGAACTGTGACTTCCGCGCTCGTACGTTTATCCAGCACTGTGAAGATGAGCCCGGATATAACGACCAAGGCAACCATGCCAATCACGATATTGCGTGTGACGGTATCACCAGATTTTTGATTTCCACGACTGTCGCGGGCACGAGGTTCTTTTGGCACGTTTACTCCTGACGATGAGCTTTGATGAATGGGTGAAAGTCTAAACCAGCCCCGGAAATTAGGAGTCTTATCGAAGGCGGACGCCTGCAGCTAATTGCTCAGCAAGTGTTCTGACTCTCATGATTCCTTCATGTATCGTGGCAGATTCGAGTACTAACTTAATAAATGCTGAGCCAACAATGACTCCGTCTGCATAACCGGCAACTTCTGCCGCTTGTTGCGCGTTGGAGACTCCAAGACCAACTGCGATGGGAAGATCAGTAACGTTTCGAATTCGGTTCACCAATTCGGATGCAGATCCCGAAATAGAGGCGCGAGCGCCAGTGACACCCATAAGACTCGCGGCATAAACAAATCCAGAACATGCACCAGTAACTTTCGCTAACCGATGATCTGCGGTGCTGGGAGCAACAACGTAGACCCGATCAATAGCGCTATCGCTAGTAGCCGAAATCCATTCATCTGACTCTTCAATAGTGAGATCTGGAGTGATTACACCAACTCCCCTTGAAGCAGATAATTTTTCGGCAAAATTTCGTACGCCATATCGCGATATTGGATTCCAATATGACATGACTAACGTTGGTACTGTCGTAGATGCAACCACGTCGAAGACATCATCCGCGCTGGTTCCATTTTTCAAGGAGATTTCTGCTGCTTGTTGAATAACTGGTCCATCCATCACAGGATCGCTATAAGGGAATCCAACTTCCACAATATCGACTCCGCCATCAACCATTGCGGCGATGAGCTTCTTTGAACTCTCCTGGTCTGGAAAACCTGCGGGCATATAACCAATGAGAGCTGCTCTATTCTCCGCTTTCGCGCGCGCAAAGACTTTCGTGAGATTCATGAATCTATTTCCTAAAGGGGAATTCCAAAATAGTGCGCAGCGGTCTGGACATCTTTATCGCCTCGTCCAGAGAGATTAATGAGAAGTATCGAACCTTTTCCTAATTCATTTCCAACCTGTAATGCACCGGCGAGAGCATGAGCGGTCTCAATTGCCGGGATGATTCCTTCCGTTTTTGAGAGAAGTGCAAAGGCATGCATTGCTTGTTCATCTGTGATGGATCGATATTCGGCACGTCCGATGTCGTGAAGAAATGCATGTTCTGGTCCAACACCTGGATAGTCCAGTCCCGCCGAAATTGATTGTGATTCAACAGTTTGTCCATTTTCATCTTGTAACACGTAGGAGCGAGTTCCATGAAGAACACCTGGAGTTCCGCCGCTAATTGTTGCTGCGTGGCGACCTGTTTCTATTCCATCGCCTCCAGCCTCCAATCCAATAAGTCGAACTGAAGTGTCATCAATGAAAGGATGAAAGATTCCGATGGCATTCGAACCGCCGCCAACACAAGCAAGAACCGCATCAGGAAGTCTGCCAGTCAGCTCTAAAACTTGTGCGCGTGATTCGACTCCGATGATGCGATGGAAATCTCTGACCATCGTTGGAAATGGATGAGGCCCTGCCACGGTGCCCAACAAATAATGAGTCGATTCAACATTTGTTACCCAATCACGCATCGCTTCGTTGATGGCATCTTTGAGTGTTCGCGATCCCGTTGTGACAGGTACAACTGTTGCGCCCAACAGTTTCATTCTGGCGACGTTGAGAGATTGACGTTTCGTATCCTCTTCGCCCATGTAGACGACACATTCCAAACCAAGTAAGGCCGCTGCGGTAGCTGAAGCTACGCCGTGTTGTCCGGCGCCAGTTTCTGCAATGATGCGCTTCTTTCCCATTTTCTTAGTCAATAAAGCTTGCCCCAAAACATTATTTATCTTGTGACTGCCGGTGTGATTCAAGTCTTCGCGCTTCAGCAAGATTCGTGCGCCACCAGCATGTGCTCCAAATCGCGGGGCTTCGGTAATTATGGATGGGCGACCGGTATAGGTGCGATGTAAGTAAGTTAATTCTTTTTGGAATTCAGGGTCATTCGAAGCCGATTGATGAGCCGCTTCAAGTTCATCCAAAGCCGAGATGAGTGCTTCTGGAACAAACCGACCACCATACGGGCCGAAGTGACCAATAATCTGTGATTGCTCCATAATGAAAGTCTACTTTTACCTATCTATTTGCGACACTTAGAAATTCTGCGATGGTCTTTTCTGGATTACCGGACTTTACGAGCGTCTCGCCTACCAAAATGGCATCCGCACCTGAATCTCGTGCGACTCGGACATCATCGACGCTTGCGATACCAGACTCAGCTATCCGATAGATATCTGTTGGAATTTTCGGAAGTAAGCTCGAGAAAATCTTCATATCGATTTCAAGAGTCTTCAAATTTCGTGCGTTAACCCCAATAATTGCTGGATTGATAGCGAGAGCTCGATCTAATTCCGAAGCATCGTGCACTTCGACGAGAACCTGCATTCCCAGTTCAACTCCCAGATCATGTAAGTCTTTAAGCGCATTGCCGTCGAGTGCGGCGACTATTAATAACATGAGATCGGCGCCAAATGCTCGTGTTTCGCGAACTAGATATTCGTTGACGATAAAATCTTTTCGGAGCATCGGAATTGAAATCTTCTTTCGTACTTCGGTGAAATCCTCCAGGGATCCACCAAAGCGTCGGTTTTCTGTCAAAACACTCACAACGGATGCGCCGCCCTCTTGGTAACTCAACGCTAATGAAGCTGGATCGCGGATTTCTGCCAATGCACCTTTGCTTGGAGAGGAGCGTTTGACTTCGGCAATTATTGAAAAAAAGTTTTTTCGAAGCGCTGAAAGTGGCGTTCGGACTTCATCGATTTCGGCAATCCGCTCTGCCAATTCGCTACTCGATAATTGACGAAGGGACTGTTCTTCCAATACGCCAGTGATGATGGAGTCGAGCACGCTCATGGTTACGCCTCTAATGAGGAGATTGAGTTTGCAGCCGCGATTGCTCCTAAAACTGCGGCCGCTTTATTCAGACATTCTTCGTTCTCATTTGCTGGTATCGAATCGGCAACAATCCCTGCACCAGCCTGGACGATAGCTTTTCCATCTTTGATAACTGCGGTTCGTATTGCGATACAAGTATCTAAATTTCCCGAGAAATCCACATAGCCAATCGCACCGCCATAAATTCCACGGCGACATGGTTCGAGCTTTTCGATGATCTCCATCGCCCTTGGTTTTGGGGCGCCCGAAAGAGTTCCGGCCGGAAATACGGAATACAGTGCATCAACAGGGCACTTATCTAGGGCTAATTCGCCAACTACTGTGGACACAATATGCATTACATGTGAATATCGCTCAACCTGCATAAATTCCACAACGTTCACACTTCCCGGTGCGCATACCCGTCCAAGATCGTTACGACCTAAGTCAACTAACATTAAATGCTCGGCTCTTTCTTTTGGATCACTCAAAAGTTCTTCACCCACGCGATGATCTTCTTCAGCATTTGTAGAACGTTTACGGGTGCCTGCAATGGGATGAACCAACACTTCTCGTTCTGTGACTTTCACTAGCGCTTCAGGGCTTGAGCCCACAACAGAGAGTCCATCAGAAAATCGGAAGAGATACATATACGGACTAGGGTTGTGTAGACGTAACATCCGATAGACATCAAGTGGATCTGCTGGACACTCCATCGTGAATCTTTGAGAGAGAACTACTTGAAAAGCTTCGCCGCTACGAATCTCTTCCTTTACACTTTCAATTTTTCTCATGAAATCTGAATCGTTGATGTTTCGCACGAATTCAGGCTTTGGTCGATCTGTTAATTGTGCCACCGAACTTGGAACACTTGTTGCGAGTCGTTTCTTCATTTCGTTCAGACGTTTTACTGCAGATTCGTAAGCTAGATCTACTCTCTCATCCGAACCATCCCAATTGATTGCGTTTGCAATCAAAGTAACCGTACCTTGTAAGTGATCGTAAACAGCAAGATCAGTTGTGAGCATGAATGCAATTTCTGGCAGTTGCAATTCATCTTCAGCAATATTCGGTAATTTCTCAAGACGGCGAACTGCGTCATAACTCATGTAACCAACTAATCCGCCAGTTAAAGGTGGGAGTTGATCAATTTTTGGAGAGCGGAGATGCGCGCTTGCGATGCGGAATGCTTCAAGCGGGTCGATGCCATGTGGCGCTCCTGCAGGCATGGTTCCCAACCATGTAGCCTGGCCATTTTTTTCGGTAAGAGTTGCTTCGCTTGAGACACCAATAAATGAGTATCGAGACCAGGCTCCCCCATGTTCCGCCGACTCCAAGAGAAAGGTACGTTCGCGATTCCCCGTGAGTTTTGAGTAAAGAGTAAGAGGAGTTTCGTTATCAGCAAGAAAGCTAGCCGCGACTGGAATCACGTTGAATTTCTTGGCATATTCACGGAAAGTTTCGAGCGTAATCGGATTCATTGATTATTCTCAATTGTGCGATGAAAACATGTTACTTCGCCTGTGTGGCACGCAGGGCCATGAGCTCGGACCAGATACAACAGAGAATCAGCATCGCAATCAAACTTGATGTCGACAATGTCTTGATAGTTTCCAGAAGAACTGCCCTTTTCCCATAATTCATTTCGACTGCGCGACCAGAAAGTGGCCCGTCTATTCTTTAGCGTCGCTTCAAAAGCTTCTGTATTCACCCAGGCCAACATCAAGACTTCTTTAGAGTCGACATCTTGAACAACAGCAGGCAAAAGATCGCCTTTGTTGAGACGGGCGTAAATCTCCTGGGACATTTCTTAATTCTCCCCTACTGCGTGATGATCGCGCACGATGAATCCTTTGCGCCTTAAATCCCGCTTAATGTCCCCGATGCGATAAATGCCAAAATGGAAAACGCTGGCAGCCAAGAGCGCATCGGCGCCAGATTCAATGGCTCGGCCGAAATCATCGATATCGCCTGCGCCACCGCTTGCAATCACAGGAACGCTAGAAATCTCTCTTACCTTGCGGAGCAATTCCATGTCATAGCCAGCCCGAGTTCCGTCCATGTCCATGGAATTGAGAAGGATCTCTCCAGCGCCGCGTGTGATTGCTTCTTCAATCCATGCCAGCGCATCTATCCCAGTGGAATTACGACCACCATGTGTTGTGACTTCAAATCCGGAGGGAGTACGCCCGCGTTTGGCATCTATTGAAATGACTAAAACTTGATTTCCATATCGCTGACTAATGTCATTCAATAATGAGGGATTCTTGATGGCCGCAGTATTCACCGATACTTTATCGGCGCCTGCGCGCAAGAGTTCATTCACATCATCAACTGAAGAGATTCCCCCACCTACAGTTAGTGGGATAAACACTTGATCCGCAGTTCGACGGACAACATCAAGCGTCGTGCCCCTTCCCTCAGAGCTCGCAGTGATATCTAAAAAAGTCAGCTCGTCAGCTCCTTCTTCGAAATAAATTCGAGCCATTTCAACGGGGTCACCCGCATCAATCAGGTTGAGAAAATTGATTCCTTTAACTACGCGACCAGCAGATACGTCGAGACAGGGAATAATTCTGGTCGCTAACGTCATGACGACACCGCAAGTGCTTCCTGCAAAGTAAAAGCTCCGGAATACAGCGCTTTTCCAACAATTGATCCTTCAATGCCAATTTCTGTGAGCGCACGTAAGGCACGCAGATCATCAAGTGTTGATACTCCGCCAGATGCAATAACCGGTTTATTTGTTGCGCTACAAACTTCTTTTAGTAATGCAAGATTTGGGCCTTGAAGAGTTCCATCCTTATTGACATCAGTGACTACATAACGAGAACAACCATCCCGATCGAGTCTCTCGATAGTTTCAAAGAGGTCTCCCCCTTCTTTAGTCCAGCCGCGTGCTGCCAAAGTGTGCCCACGCACATCCAATCCAACAGCGATTCTCTCGCCAAATCGTGAGACAACCGATGCAGTCCATTCCGGATCTTCCAAGGCCGCAGTACCAAGATTGATACGTTCACAACCAGTATCAAGAGCTCGCTTTAAAGATTCTTCGTTGCGAATCCCTCCTGATAGCTCGACCTTGATATCTAACCTCTTGATTACATCCGCAAGGATTTCATGATTCGAGCCCGTACCAAATGCTGCATCTAAATCAACGAGATGAATCCATTCTGCACCAGCGCTCTGGAAATCTAGCGCTGCATCCAGCGGAGCTCCGTAATTGCTTTGATTGGCTAGTTCACCTCTCACAAGTCTGACTGCTTGACCATCCTTAACATCCACAGCCGGCAATAGAATCAATTTCTTCATAATGTTGCTGCCCAATTCTTAATCATTCGCAAACCTGCAGCACCACTTTTTTCCGGATGGAATTGAACTGCGCTCACAAGTTCACTTTCGATTGCGGCGATGAATTCAACCCCATAACTCGAAGTTGTGGCAGCAAAATTCGCGGGGGCTGTTAGTGATGCATATGAATGCACGAAATAGAAACGTTCATTTTCAATTCCTCGGAAAAGAGTCGAACTTTCTGGCGTCACGACTGTATTCCAACCAATATGGGGAATGACGGGAGCTTCAAGCTTGACTACTTTTCCAGAACATATTCCCAACCCTTGAGGTTCGCGATCTTGATATATCTCCTCGCTTGATTCGAACAGAATCTGCATGCCAACGCAAATTCCGAGTGTCTTCTTCTTCGTATCAATACGAGTGCGAATAATCTTCTCGCCATTTATTTTGCTAAATCCCTGCGTGCACGCACCAAATGCTCCAACACCTGGCACTACAAGTCCGTCAGCAGCTAGTGCAGTATCGGTATCGGAAGTAATGATTACATCGTGATTTGTTTCTTCACACGCACGTTGCGCCGAACGTAGATTGCCCGATCCGTAATCAAGGATCGCTATCAAAGCACGCCCTTTGTTGATGGAATTCCCGAAGTGCGGGCATCAAGGGCAACTGCATCTTTAAAAGATTGAGCGACCGCTTTGAATTGAGCTTCAAGAACATGGTGTGCGTTTCGACCCTCAAGCACTCGAACATGCAGACCGATGCGCGCTTCAGCAACAATTGATTCCCAAATATGTCGGCCCAAAGTCGTATCAAAAGTACCGATCAACTCAACAATTTCAGGTTGGCGATGAACGAGATAAGGACGCCCAGATAAATCAACAGCTGCTTGCACGAGAACTTCATCTAAGGGAACGAGAGAATTTCCAAATCGACGAATTCCCGACTTGTCTCCCAATGCTTCTCGAAGAGCCTGTCCAAATGCCAGAGAGGTGTCTTCGACTGTGTGATGAGAATCTACATCGACATCACCTTCGGTCTTGACATGGAGATCGAATCCCGAGTGTTTGCCAAGTTGAGAAATCATATGATCGAAAAAAGGAACTCCAGTGTCAACATTTATGACACCGGTTCCATCGAGTTTAAGGTCGACAAGGACTTTGGACTCTTTGGTTGCGCGCTCAACGCGGGCTTGGCGTGGATTAGACATGGTCAAAGTATTCCTTACCTCGTGCTCGTGGGGCGAATTGATTTATAGCGCTTGACGTAACGCCTCAATAAAAGCGTGATTCTCGGCATCGGTGCCGACGGTGATCCGCAAATAGCCTGGGATTCCAACGTCACGAATCAATACACCTTTATCAACAAGCGAACGCCATAAGTCGGGAGATGAAACTTTGAATCCCGTGAAGAGAATGAAATTTGCATCCGAAGGAACAACCTCAAGTCCTAAATCTCTGATGTGAGAGATGAGAAGTTCGCGGGATTCTGAAATCTTCACGACATCCGCGAGTAAGGATTTTTGGTTTGCAAGTGCCGCAGAAGCAGCGGCTTGAGTTAAATCACTCAAGTGGTACGGAAGTCGAATCAGTAGCATCGCATCAATGACAGATGTATGGGCAATCAAGTAACCCAAACGCGCGCCAGCGAATGCAAAAGCCTTGCTCATGGTTCGAGAAACGATGAGATTGGGGTGGCTTTGGATCAATGTCACTGCAGAAGGTAGGGATGAAAACTCAGCGTACGCCTCATCAACGATCAATAGCGCCTTGACCTCTCGCGCTGCCACCGCAATTTTCTCGAGAGAGTCCAGCGGCATACTCGTTCCCGTTGGGTTATTCGGAGTAGTAACAAATACCAGACCAGGTTTTCTTAGTAAAACCGCTTCAACTGCGGAATCAATATCAATCTCAAAGTTCTTATCTCTTGAAATTGAAATCCACTTCTTACCAACAGCGCGCGAAATAAGAGGGTGCATCGAGTAGGACGGTTCGAATCCAAGGGCATCTCCTTGAAACGCGAGAGCGATACTTTGGAGAATCTCGTTACTACCGTTTGCCGCCCAGATGTTCTCGACACCAAAAGATGTTCCTGATCTGTTGTTGATGAAATTTGCGAGTTCGGTACGAAGCTTTACTGCATCGCGATCTGGATAACGATTGAGGTTTGCAACTTTCTGGTTGATAGCTTCGATAATTGCTTTCTGTACTTCTGTGCTGAGCGCGTATGGATTCTCGTTTGTGTTAAGACGATTTGCAACGCTAATTTGAGGTGCTCCATACGGAGTGAGATCTTTAATATTGTCATTAATTCGCAGCCATGTTGGCCAGTTTGAAGACATTGTTATTTATCCTCTTCAAAGCGTGCAGCAATAGCTTCGCCATGTGCCGGTAGATCTTCAGCCTGGGCGAAAGTAATAACACTCGCTGCAATTTCCCGAAACGCCCGCTCAGAATATGAAACAAAGTGGAGTCCACGAAGAAAGGTCTGGACTGATAATCCACTTGAATGGCAGGCACAGCCTCCAGTAGGTAACACGTGATTTGATCCTGCGAGGTAGTCACCTAATGAGACCGGCGCAAATCGTCCTAGGAATACTGCTCCCGCATTACGGATCTTTTCACTTGCACTTTGTGGATCAACAACAAGTAACTCCAAGTGTTCTGCAGCATACGCGTTTGCGATGTCGAGAGATTGTTCGAGATTGTCCGTTAGAACAATGGCCGACTGGATGCCAGATAGCGCTTCAGTGATTCGCGCCGAATGTTTAGTCCGAAAAGTGCGTTGTTGAACTCTTACTTGAACTTCTTCTGCAAGCTTGACTGAATCCGTGATGAGTACTGCAGCTGCGATTGTGTCGTGTTCTGCTTGGCTAATGAGATCCGCGGCAATATCCTCTGGATTCGCAGTGGAATCTGCAACGACAGCAATTTCAGTTGGACCGGCTTCAGAATCGATTCCTATGGTTCCTCGAAGCGCTCTCTTTGCGGCGGCAACATAGATATTTCCCGGACCGGTGACAAGATCCACAGGTTCAAGAATTTCGTTCTCGCCATTTTTCACGCCATAAGCAAATGCAGCAATCGCTTGCGCTCCACCCATTGCATAAACCTCGTCCACTCCCAAGAGTGCACAGGCAGCAAGAATTGTTGGATGTGGCCAACCATCATTCTCTTTCTGCGCAGGAGATGCGACAGCAATACTTGGGACTCCAGCAATCTGGGCAGGAACAACATTCATGATTACTGAACTTGGATAGACCGCTCGCCCACCTGGTACATACAGGCCAACACGATCGACGGGAATCCAACGCTCCTGAACTTCGCCACCATCAACTACACGAGTTGTCGTAGCGCCACGTTGTTGATCGCGATGAACAATTCGTACCCGGCGTGATGATTCAGTGATGATCTCTCTTAATTGTGGATCAAGAGTGGTGAGCGCCGATGAAATCACAGCTTGCGGAACTCTCAAACTTTGAGGTGCGATGCCATCGAATCTTGAACTCAACTCTAAGAGTGTTGATTCATCGCCATTCTTTACCGAATCTAGAATTGGTTTGATATCCGCTAGCGCAGAGTTGATATCAAGCGGAGCCCTAGGAAGTAGTTCCTGATATCCACGTTTAGAAAGTTGACGTCCGCGCAAGTCCACAACGCGCATGAGATTTGGACGATTCACTCGCCTATTCTAAATGAACCCTTTTCCAGTGCGTCGATGATTTTCTAGACCAAGCAATCAGGACCGAGGATTGACTTGAGATCTGCGCTCAAACTTGGCGATGCGGTTATCTTGAGACCATCATCAAGTCTCAAAATCGTGTTCTTTGAACCACCTTCAATCTTCAGATGTACTTCTCGAGTTCCAGGATGAGATCGGAGAATCTCCTTCATTCGATCCACGATTGGTGGTGTGCAGCGCTCTGCTTCGAGCTTGATGATAAACGGACCAATCGGAGCTTGATTGATATCAGGAATTGATAGGTCAATCGCAGTAACTTGTGGAGTCTCTTCTCTTTTGTCGATACGCCCACGTATGACAACGATGCGATCCTCAATCAGATTCAAAGCATGTTGTTGATATGAATTGGAGAAGAAACGAACATCTATTCCACCAGCGAGATCTTCGATTGTCACAATCGCCCAGGGTTGCCCTTGACGGCTAACTTTTCTTTGGACGCTCGTTATGAGACCTGCGATGGTGACAACTTGTTCATGAGTTACGCCGTCATCAAGAATTTGGTTAATTGAGATGTCTGCGGCGCTCCTTAAGACATGCTCGACTCCAAGCAATGGATGGTCCGAGACATAGAGTCCGAGCATTTCGCGCTCATACGAGAGCAAGAGCGCTTTCTCCCATTCCGCCGAATCAATATCAAGAACTATGCCGGAAATTCCAGTCGATGACGAAACTCCCCCACCAAACAAATCAAATTGACCGATGGATTCAGCGCGCTTAGTTTCCATAATGGAGTCGATAGCTTCTAAGTAAACTGCCATCAAACCTTTACGTGAGTGTCCTAGAGAATCGAAAGCACCGGCTTTAATGAGTGACTCGATAGTTTTCTTATTGCAGACATGGACATCCACTTTGGCAAGAAAATCACCAAAGGACGCGTAACGTCCTTTTTCAGTTCGGTTCTTCGCGATTGAGGTAACAACGTTCTCCCCAACATTTCTAATCGCAGCTAGGCCAAATCGAATGTCATTACCCAATGGCGTGTATTCGCCGTTAGAGTCATTGACATCTGGGGGAAGCACTTTGATGCCCATACGTCGACATTCATTGAGATAGAGCGCCGATTTATCTTTGTCATCACGAACGCTTGTGAGAAGTGCTGCCATATATTCAGTTGGAAAATTAGCCTTCAAGTAGGCGGTCCAGAAAGAAACCACTCCGTATCCAGCGCTATGGGCGCGGTTAAATGCGTAATCGGAGAACGGGATCAAGGTTTTCCAAAGTTCTTCGATTGCAACGCTAGAGAAACCATTTGCGCGCATTCCAGCTTCGAAATGAACGTACTCTTTATCAAGAATTTCTTTATTCTTTTTGCCCATCGCTTTTCGCAATAGATCTGCGCGACCAAGAGAGAAACCGGCAAGTTTTTGAGCGATAGCCATTACTTGTTCTTGATAAACAATCAGACCATATGTGTCATCAAGTATCTCTTTCAAAGCTTCACTTAATTCAGGATGAATTGGCTCGATTCGTTTTCGTTTGTTCTTGCGATCTGCGTAATCGTTGTGTGCGTTAACCCCCATTGGACCAGGTCGATACAGAGCGATAACAGCGGAAATATCTTCGAAAGAATCCGGAGCCATGGAACGAAGCAAGGCTCGAATGGGAGCGCTATCGAGCTGGAATACGCCAAGTGTGTCGCCGCGTGAGAGCAATTCGAAAGTTTTCTTGTCGTGTAAGGGTAAATCTTCAAGCACGACTGATATGCCTTTATTATTTTTGATATTTGCGATGCAATCATCCAAAACAGAGAGGTTACGAAGACCAAGGAAGTCCATCTTGAGCAGACCTGTGGCTTCGCATGCGCCCATATCAAATTGGGTAATGATTGCTCCATCAGCTTCGCGGCGATGAATCGGAATGACATCAAGAAGTGGATCGCGACTAAGGATTACGCCCGCTGCGTGAACTCCTGATTGGCGCTTGAGACCTTCGAGTCCACGTGCCATATCAACGATGGTTTTTGCATCAGGTTCACTCTCGTAGAGGTTACGAAATTCTTGCGCTTCTGCATATCTTTCATTTTCTTTGTCAAAGACTCCATTGAGCGTAATGTCTTTTCCCATAATTGAAGGTGGCAGCGACTTTGTTAATTTTTCACCTAGTGCATAGGGATACCCGAGAACTCGTGTTGAATCCTTAATTGCTTGTTTCGATTTGATTGTGCCGTACGTGATGATCTGGGCAACTCGATCATCACCATATTTATTGGTGGCGTACCTGATCATTTCGCCGCGACGACGCTCATCAAAGTCGAGATCGATATCAGGCATGGAAATACGCTCTGGATTTAAGAATCGTTCAAAAAGTAATCCATGTTTAATCGGGTCAAGTGCGGTAATTCCAAGGGCATAAGAAACGAGCGAACCGGCAGCAGATCCACGACCGGGCCCAACTCTTATACCTTCTCGTTTGGCTTGAGAAACTAAATCAGCAACGACGAGGAAATATCCAGCGAAGCCCATTTTCGTCATCACGCCAAGTTCATAATTAAGTCGCTCGCGATAGACGTCTGCGATCTCATTACCAAACCTGGTTTTCATCCCGCGCTCAGCTTCCTTGACTAACCAGGAATCTTCTGTTTCTCCGTCTGGGACTGGGAATTTTGGCAAGAGATTCTCATTTTCTCGCAAAGTCGTATTGCAACGTTCGGAAATCAATAAGGTGTTATCACATGCTTCTTCAATATCCTTAAAGATTCTTCTCATTGTCGTGGCATCTTTAAAGTAAAACTCATCATTATCGAACTTAAAGCGCTTTGGATCTGAGAGAGTCGAACCGCTATTAATGCACAATAAAGCTGCATGATGTTTCGCATCATCACGATAGGTATAGTGAAGGTCGTTTGTGGCTAGAAGTGGTAAGCCAAGTTCTTTAGCAAGTTTGAGTAGATCATCTTTGACCCGCTTTTCAATCTCGATCCCATGATCCATGATTTCAACAAAATAGTTTTCGGCACCGAAAATATCTCGATATGCGGCGGCGGAGGCACGAGCATCGTTGTAGGCGCCCATACGAATTCGAGTTTGAATCTCACCACCAGGGCATCCGGTCGTGGCAATAAGACCTTGCGAGTATTGCGATAGAAGTTCTTGATCAATTCGTGGTTTGTAATAAAAACCTTCGAGAGAAGCAAGTGATGAAAGACGGAAGAGATTTGAGAGTCCGACATTGTTCTCAGCAAGAATTGTCATATGCGTGTAAGCGCCACCGGCAGAAACATCATCTTCTCCGCCTTCAGCCCATTTCACACGTTTCTTGTCGAATCTAGATTCTGGCGCGACATATGCTTCAATTCCAATAATCGGCTTTACACCATTTTTTTTCATGGTTTTATAAAAGTCAAAAGCGCCAAACACATTTCCGTGATCTGTCATGGCGATTGCGCCGTCACCAGATTTTGCTACTTCTTGTGCGAGGCTCTCGATTCGAGCTGCGCCATCGAGCATTGAGTACTCAGTATGGACGTGGAGATGAACGAAACCCTTGCTCACGGTCGGCGAGATTACTCCCCACCACTCACTTGACCGCGAGAAGCTCGAGGGCGCGTTTAAGGTCGTCAGGAAGCGGAGCGCTCAGCGTGATGCGTTCATCAGTAGCAGGTTGATTAAAAGTGAGTTCAATCGCATGGAGCCATGGACGCTTGATTTCGAGTCGAGCCGCCAAGACTGGATCTGCGCCATATGCAAGATCTCCGACCAGCGGATGGCGCAGAGCATTGAAATGCACTCGAATCTGATGCGTTCGTCCCGTTTCAAGTTCAACACGTAACAATGAAGCGCTCGAGTAGTACTCGATGAGTGAGTAATGAGTAATGCTTGGTTTTCCATCTGCAACTACTGCAAAACGATAATCCTCACGAGGATGTCGACCAATCGGTGCATCGATTGTTCCCTCGCTTGGATCCACATGGCCTTGCACAAGTGTGTGATAAACCTTCTTGACAGTTCGATTTCTAAATTGATTCTTCATATTGTTGTATGACGTTTCATTCTTCGCTAACAACATCAGGCCCGACGTGCCAGCATCTAAACGCTGAACGATTCCTTGTCGCTCTTGCGGTCCGGAAGTTGAGATTCGATAGCCGCGTGCAATTAAAGCTCCGACTACTGTCGGTCCAGTCCATCCCGGACTTGCATGGGCGGCACATCCAACAGGTTTATTCACTACTACAACATCGTCATCGTCATAGACGATTTCTAGTTCCTCAATCGGAGTTGGTCGTAGTTCAAGCGGATCAAAAGGAGCCGGCATCACAACAGTGAGTCGATCTCCAGGCTGAAGACGATCTGACTTTGACAATGGTTTTTTACCTTGTAGCACTTCTCCTGAATTGAGCAGGTCCGCAACCGTGCTACGAGAGAGTTCGAGAATCTTTGCTAGCGCGCTATCAACTCGCTCGCCATCAAATTCCTCTGTTATGAGAATAGATCGCCGTTCTCGTTCTTGAGTCATCGCGCACCATCTGATGTATCTTGATTATCAATAGTGGGTGAAATGTTCTTTATCGCAAGATAGGTCATATAAATACCGGCGCAAACGATCGCAGAATCAGCAATATTAAAGACTGGCCAATGTGGAACTTGAATCCAATCAATGACTTCACCTTGCCAATTTCCAGGATCCCGAGTCGCGCGATCGAAGAGATTTCCCACCACACCGCCAAAGAGCAGTGCAAGTCCTATTGCCCAACGCGTGTCTACCGATTTCGTCATGTAGTAAATAATGAAAGCCGCCACGCAAAGTTTGAGAGATGACAAGACAACTGTCGCATTCGTAGCAAAGTTAAATGCTGCGCCTGGATTAGTTGCGTAGGTAAATTTCAAGAAGTCGCCTAAGACTCGGATTGGTTCTCGATTCTGTAAAGATGCTTCAGCCCAATTCTTTGTGATCAAATCCAATGCGAAAGTTAAGATGGAAATGATGATAAATAGTCGTCGCGCGCGAAGTGCACGGGACGACGTTATCGGCGCTCTTCCTTCTGTTTGCATAACATGCAAAGGGTCGCGCGTGGGAAAACTTGAAGACGCGCTTTACCTATCGCACTTCCACAATCTTCACAACGTCCATAAGTCTTGGTATCGATGCGATCCAAAGCTCTCTCAGTTTGGAGCACCATGTCACGCGCGTTGTAGACGAGCGAAATTTCGTGCTCGCGTTCGAATGTCTTCGCACCCGCATCCGCTTGGTCATCGCCTGCGCCGACACCAGATGCTTCGATTAAGTCATCCATTTCGCTTTCGATTTCTTGTAATTCTTTTTTCAACCTGACGAGATCTTTTGCTAATTCGCTACGAATCGCCTTGAGTTCGGTGGCGCTCCAGTTTTCTTCTCCCGCAGTTACAAATGGGGCTGGCGCTGCCTTGATGGGTTTGAGCGCTGGTGCTTTCTTTCCAGGTTTTGGTTTGCGAACCGGAGGCGGCAGCACAAGGCGCTTCTCTTCAACGATTACAACATCACTTGCTTCAATTTCAGGTTTATAAACTGAGATCGTGGTTGCTCCACCTTTTGCGGTGCTGCTTGTGAGAGCTGTTTTATGGGCACCTTTAATTATTTGCGCGGCAGGCTTTTTTGGAAGTGGCTTTTTGGCAAGAGTCGGGCGAACTGGCGCCTTTTTAGCAACCGGCTTTTTGGGTTCGGCTTTCTTTGGGAGTGGTTTCTTTGCGGCAATCTTCTTGGCTGGTGTTTTCTTTGCGGGAGCTTTTTTAGCTGTCGCTTTCTTAGCGGTAGCGCTTTTAGCGATCGGTCTCTTTGCGGCCGGCTTCTTCTTCAATTTTGCGACTGCGGATGAGAGTTTCTTTTTCAATGCCACAACGGCGAAGGCTAAGGGTTGAAGCCGCTAAACGCCACTCGCCCCGCGATGCGTTAGAATTCACGCCTTGCATAAATATTCGCATTGACTGGGCCATCACCCATGAGCGAGTTGGAAGAAGTGAGCAGCGACTCACCTAGAACCAGCGGCAAGATTGTTAAGTGGCAGCTCCGGCTGCAAGGCGGGTGGTACCGCGGTCAATCACGATCGCCCCTCCATAAGTTCACATTATGGGAGGGATTTTTTTATGGCCGAAAAGTCGCCATATGTTGCGCTCGCACCTGCAATTGATTTACCTGCAGTCGAACGCGAGATTCTCTCTTTTTGGGAAACTCAAGATATTTTCCATTCAAGTGTACGGATTCGCGCCGGCGGAGAATCATGGACATTCTATGAAGGTCCACCCACTGCAAATGGAATGCCGGGCACTCATCACATTGAAGCTCGAGTATTCAAGGATGTATTTCCTCGTTTTCACACAATGAAAGGTAAGCACGTCATCCGCAAAGCTGGATGGGACTGTCATGGCTTACCCGTAGAAATTGCAGTAGAGAAAGAGCTTGGTTTTTCAGGCAAAGGCGATATTGAAAAATACGGCATCGCTGCATTTAACGATAAGTGTCGAGAATCTGTTCAACGACACGTTGATGCATTCACCGCCATGACAGAGCGCATGGGCTTCTGGGTTGATTTTGATGAAGCGTATTGGACGATGTCTGATGAATATATTGAAAGCGTGTGGTGGTCTCTCGATCAAATCCACAAAAAAGGTTTGCTAGTCCAGGATCATCGAGTTGCGCCGTATTGCCCACGTTGTGGCACTGGACTTTCTGATCATGAGTTAGCTCAAGGATATGAAACTGTTAAAGATCCTTCCGTTTACGTTCGATTCCCCGTTACATCTGGAAAATTAAAGGATCTCAGCGCTTCTTTTCTAGTGTGGACCACGACTCCATGGACGCTAGTCTCCAACACAGCAATCGCAGTTCACCCCGATGTCGATTACGTCGCAATTAAGACGGCTCAAACTGACGATGCTCCAAGTGAAGTCCTCGTAGTTGCTGAACCACTTCTATCGGTCGTTGGCGACGGATATGAAGTGCTCGCCACGATGAAAGGTCGCGATCTCGAGCGCACCTCTTATTCGCGCCCCTTTGATTATGTTGAGATTCCTGATTCTCACTTTGTCATATTGGCGGACTACGTCACCACTGAAGATGGCACCGGCTTGGTTCACCAATCCCCTGCCTTTGGTGCAGATGACTTACAAAGTTGCCGTCAATATAACCTTCCTGTTGTTAACCCAATCTTGCCCAATGGCCATTTCATTGAATCCACGCCATTGGTTGGAGGATTGTTCTTCAAAGAAGCAGATAAACCACTTGTTAAAGAATTGAAAAACTCCGGTCGACTCTTTCGTCATCAACAATATGAACACTCCTATCCACACTGCTGGAGATGTCACACGCCTTTGATCTATTACGCGCAACCATCGTGGTACATCCGCACCACAAAAATAAAGAATGAATTGCTTCGCGAGAATGCGAAAACAGATTGGCATCCAGAAACCATCAAAACTGGGCGCTACGGTGACTGGCTCAATAACAATATCGATTGGGCGCTATCTCGCAATCGTTTTTGGGGCACTCCGCTGCCAATTTGGCGCTGCGATGATGGGCATGAAGAATCATTTGGGTCACGGAAAGAATTACAAGATCGAGTTGGTAAAGATCTCACTAATCTCGAATTACATCGTCCCTTTGTTGATGAGATTACTTTTGCCTGTAAACAATGTTCAAACCAGATGACTCGCACCCCCGAAGTTATTGATTGCTGGTACGACTCGGGAGCCATGCCGTTCGCACAATGGGGCTACCCTCACAAACCTGGATCTGTCGAAAAATTTAATGAGGCCTACCCCGCTGATTTCATCTGCGAAGCAATCGACCAGACCCGCGGTTGGTTCTACACGCTGATGGCAATTGGAACTCTGGTCTTTGATAAATCGTCTTACAAAACCGTGCTCTGTCTTGGCCACATCTTGGATAAAGATGGCCGCAAGATGAGCAAGCATCTTGGCAACGTTCTCGAACCGATGGCTCTTATGGATCAACATGGCGCAGATGCCGTGCGTTGGTACATGTTGGCTGCTGGTTCACCTTGGAGCGCTCGCCGAGTTGGTCACGATGCAATCTCAGAAGTTGTAAGAAAGACGCTCCTTACTTATTGGAACACTGTTTCGTTTCATACTCTTTATGCATCTGCAGCTGGTTATTCACCACAACCGCTTACGCCGCAAACCAATCTCGCGACCATGGACCAATGGATCTTGAGTGAACTCAACCAACTCATCGCTACCGTTGATAAAGATTTAAGTAATTTCGATTCTCAAGGCGCAGGCACAGCTCTCGCAACCTTTGTCGATGATCTTTCAAATTGGTATGTCCGCAGATCACGTCGCAGATTCTGGGATGGCGATGCAGCTGCTCTCACCACACTTCACCATTGCTTGAAAACAGTCACGCTTTTGATGGCCCCGATGGTTCCATTTATCACCGAGCACGTCTGGCAAAAGATGGTCCGTGTCGTCGAAGCCGATGCTCCAGCATCGGTGCATCTCGCCGATTTCCCAGTAGTCGACTCATCGATGATCAATGCTCAACTTTCAAAAGATGTTGCGCTCACTCGTCGCCTGGTAGAACTTGGTCGTGCTGCGCGTGCACAATCTCAAGTCAAAATTCGCCAACCCCTCTCTCGCGCACTTATTGCAGCGTCAGGTTGGAAGAATCTCAGTGAAGAACTTCGCAATCAGATTTCTGATGAACTCAACGTTGAAAGCCTTGCTGATTTGGCCTCGGCGGGAAGTGGACTCGTCGATATCTCAATCAAAGCAAACTTCCGCAGCTTGGGCGCCAAATATGGCGGAGATGTACAAGCCATCGCTAAATCTCTCTCAAGTATTAATCCAGAAGAACTTGTTGCGACTATTCGAAAAACCGGAGCTACCAAAATCTCATATGGCGATGGCAAAAGAGCTTCATTGAATGAAGAGGACCTTGTCATTACTGAGACACCGAGAAGTGGATGGGCAGTCGCAACCCATTCTGGCGAGAGCGTTGCACTCGATCTGGCGATGACTCCAGAACTCATTGCTCAAGGCATTGTTCGTGAGGCAATCCGCGCCATCCAAGATGCCCGTAAAGCAGCCGGCTTCGATGTTAGCGATCGAATTCATGTTAAATGGAATTCTGACGAAGAGTCGAGTGCCGCGATCGAGAACGGAAAAGCGTGGATCAGCGAAGAAGTTCTTGCGCTCTCATTTGAACGAGATACCGCTTTGAAAGTCTCAGATGAAGAGCTTGGGCTTGCCGTTCATCTCCAAAAGATAGAGCGCTAAGGGTTCTAACTACATTTCTACAATCTGACAACATATGTGCGAGGAAGATTGAACCGAATTCCTAAAATAGATTGATCGGTCAATTTTTGAAAAAATTGCAATAGGACCCTTTCCTCAAACAAGATACTGTTCTACTCTTTTGCATATGAGAAAAATGTTGATGGGTCTTTCACTATCGTTAACCATTTCTCTAACACCTGCCTATTCCGCTTCCCCTCCCAAGACAGGATCAGTATGTTCCAATCTAGGAATTTCGAAGACTTATCAAGGAAAAAAATACACCTGCATCAAGAATGGCAAGAAGTTGGTCTGGAGCAAGGGGGTAGCAATCAAGATAGCGGCACCTGCTGCCACGCCTTCACCAACTCTAACTAATTCTCCCTCTCCAACCTCCAAGCCAATTCCCTCACCGTCTCCGAGCCCGACTTCTCAGATTGCGCTTCCAAAAGAAAATACGCCATGCGAAAAGATTGGAACTAAAGTATTTGGCAATGGCGGTTACATGAAATGTTTATGGATGGGTGGTCCAAATGCAGAAGCGATCTCAAAACAAATTTATTGGCGCTTTTTTGACATACCGAAACTTTCGAATTCGCAATCAAACAATTACCCAGTGACACCTATAGAAAATGCTACTTGTACAACTTCAGGAGACTCATACAACGTTGCCGGAGGAATTCTTGAATGTAGATGGATTTCAGGGAAGAAACTTCAATGGATCAAAATTAATAATGTAAAGAAATCTTTTAAAAATGCAAAGAGTCCAGTTTCTCTTGATGTTTGTAAGATTCAGATGAGTGATGCAAAAGTTGTTCGCACAGGACGAGATGCTGGTGGTGGACAAATTGGATTTCCTATGGCCAATACAACGAAGAATGGCATGAATCCAAAAGGAACGAATGAAATCCTGATTATCCCGATTGATTTTCCAGACTTTACGGGCAATGTGAGTCCCATTCCGCAGCTACAGTACGATTCAAAATGGTTGATTGAATGGTATAACTATTTTTCAAATGGCCAAGCGAAGTTCAATGTCACAACGATTGATAAATGGTTTCGAATGTCCAAGCCAAGGTCTGGTTATCCAACCGACGGTAAAACAACCAGCTCTCTCGAAGTAGACGCTAACGGAATTAATGGACGCCAGGCGCAAGCTTTTATTGATGAGATTACTAAAGAGATTGACCTTCGTAAATTTTCTACGGTTTTTACATTCTATCCAGATGGCGAATATACACATGGTGATTTAATCGTCAGGAATCATAAATTTACGCTCAAAGAGGGTGAAAAGAATTTAAATTTCTTCAGTTGGGGAAAAAATCTAGAAGCTGGAGAGAATCTTAAATGGGTTTACTACATCCATGAAAATATCCACGATTTCAACATTGTCGGTCACGCACCTGGAAATGGCTGGCCTTTTGGAATAATGACTAACAACACGGGTATTAGTTATGCCATGAATCCATGGGAGCAGTTCCTATTAGATTGGCTACCTGGCGACCAGATTTATTGTGATGACATTAATACTTTAAAAACAACTACTCTGTCACTCTCGCCAATGGAGCGTGAAGATAAGCAGACCAAAATGGCAGTGATTAAGATTTCACCGACAAAGGTTGTTGTTGTTGAATCTCATGGAATTGATAAGTGGAGCTCATTCAAGACTGGTGATCGATCTTTCCCGCCTGGGTTCTATTCAGTTATGGCATATGTTGTAGATCTTGATAAAGTTGCAGCGCCTCCAGTCAACCCAGACGGCACTGCTTTAACAAATCAATATAACGCCTGGGCGGAGTGGGCAAGAGTTGTGGGTGGCAAATCGACTCAGTACCCCTATTATCCTGCTGCTTTCGGAGAAGATATTTACAGTGCGACAGCAGTATTGGGTGACTATTTTGAAGTTGAAGGAATCCGCATCAAATTCGTAGGCACCGGTGACTACGAAACTATTGAGATTTCGAAAATCGGCTAACTGGTAGTCCGCATTTAATCCCAAGCCTAAAACTTGCTTCGGATCTCCCATAAGTCAGGAAAGACTGGCTTGAAGAGAGTTGAAGCAAGATATTCAGCGCCGCTGGAACCGCCAGTTCCAGTCTTGTGTCCGATTGTGCGTTCCACCATCTTTACGTGGCGATAGCGCCACTCTTGTAGACCTTCGTCGATATCAACGAGCCTTTCACAAACGAGCGCTGCCTCTGGATCGTTTCGATGAAGATCAAGTAGCGCACTTTGAACTTCTGAATTAGCTTCATATGGTTTTGAGAAATCTCGATTCAGTATTGATTCTGGGATTTTAAATCCACGTGAGTGAACATACTTCAATGTGCTATCCCACAACGATGGAGCTTTCATTAACGACTCGACTTTGGCACGATCGTCAGGCATGAGGTGAGAAGCGGCACGGTTATCTCTACGTCCAAGGATTGCTTCTACTTCCCGAAATTGTGCAGATTGGAAACCACTGGAGGCGCCGAGTCGATCACGGAAAGAGTTGAATTGCAGTGGCGTCATGGTTTCTAAGATGTCGATTTGAGCAACGCAAATCTTCATGATGGTGCGAATGCGACCAAGGATGGCAAGTGAGTAATGGGTATCCCCGGCTTCTAGAGATTTCTGGGCCGCTTTATATTCATGAATCATCTCTTTGAACCAGAGTTCGTAGGTTTGATGGATGACTATGAAGAGAAGTTCGTCGTGTTCGGGGCCTTCTGATAGTGGCTGTTGGAGTTTGAGCAGCTCATCCACCTTCAAATATGAGCTGTAAGTCAAGGCTGCTTCGTGATTAGTGCTCATGTAACTCGTGAGCCTCCTGTTGTGACTTTCTCATATTGGCGAGTGCTAACGAGATCTCGAAGACGTTGGAATCCGTCAAACACCTCGGTGTAGGAAGTCGCCAATGGAGAGATCGCTACGCGAATTGAATTAGGAACTCGGTAATCAGGAATCACGTTGGCATATTGGCGAAGTGCTATGGCTATTTTTTCTGCTTCGGGATGAACCAGGGAGATGTGACCGCCACGTTGTTTTGAGTCTCGTGGAGTATTAAGTGTGAAACCGAGCGGAGCCAGCCACTCGTCAAAAAGTTCAATCATCATCTCTGTTCCACGCGCTGCCTTCTTTTCAATGTTCTCAATACCGGCTTCTTCAATCATGGAGAAAGCCGATTTGATACAGCGAAGACCCATGAGTGAAGGACTTGCAATTTGAAAACCGCGAATCGAATCATCGCGTTCAAAAGTTGGTCCCATAGCGAATTGATCGCGTTGTGCGAACCAACCTTGAATGGGAACTCGTAACTCCTTCTGCATTGATGTGGAGACATAGAGCCACGCTGGCGCTCCAGGTCCAGAGTTTCCGTACTTATATGTACAGCCAACAGCAAGTTCAACGCCATTAGCATCGAAATTCATCGCCACCGAACCGACAGCGTGCGCTGCATCCCAGAGCATGAGCGCTCCGTGACTCTTTACTAGATCGTTTATCGCTTTGATATTTTGGCGAGCACCAGAGCGGTACTGAACAACTTCAAGTGAGACTAGTGCGACATCGTCATTGAGATATTTCTCTAGAAGTTGTGGAGTGATTAATTCGTTAGTGGAAATCGAAGGGTCTTCATTGTTGATCGTAATGAGATTGAGACCATGGTGTTGTGCAAGTCCCTGCATGATGTAGCGATCAGTAGGAAAATTAGCAGCGTCAATAATGATGGTTTTACGATTGGGGCGAGCTTTGATTGCTGCTGATGCGAGTTGATAAAAATTAACGGAAGTAGTGTCACAGGCGAGAACTTGTCCGGCAGCCGCACCAAGAGCGCTTCGACCGATGAGGTCCCCCGCGGATTGGGCTTCATCGACCCAATGCCCCCAGCCAGTTACTACTTCGGGGCCCCATTCGTGAGTGAGGAAATCATTGATTGCCTTTACTGTGGCATGAGGTAAACGGCCAAGTGAGTTTCCATCGAGATAACACATATCCGGGTCGGTAACAACGAACGCGCTCTTGAAATGACGAAGTGGGTCCTGCGCATCAAGTTTCTGCGCAGCCGTGCGATCCATACTCAGCAGTCTACGTCAGCGTTGAAGTGGTTGGGAAGAAAAGCGAATCGCAATTAACTCAGGAATGCGATGAGTATCTGAGTTCCAAAAAAGAGCGCAATAAATGAGAGATCCAGGGCTACCGGGCCCATTCGGAGTGGCGGTATGAAGCGTCGAACAAAGCCCAATGGTTTATCAGTAATCATGTAAATAATCTCACCGATGGGAAGAATGATGCCGCGTGGTCGCCATGATGGACGGAACATTCGAACATAATCCAATATGAGCCGTGCAAAGAGCGCAATCAGAAATAGATTGAGAGCAAGAACCACCCAATCACTGAGATTAATCACGAGAAGAGTTCTTTAGCTCTGATTGAAGAGACTGGCATTAGCAGCAGCAGTCTTTTCTTCAGAACTCACCATCACATTAGGCGGTGAGAGTAAGAAAACTTTTGAGGTGACGCGTTCGATTGTGCCAGCATGTCCGAAGACAAGACCAGATGCAAAATCGATGAGTCGTTTGCGTTCTGACTCTTCCATATCGCTGAGATTCATAATGACTGGATTACCTTCGCGGTAATACTCGCCAATCGCTCGAGCTTCGCTATAAAAACGAGGAGTGATCGTCACAATGCGATCGATGGGCGCGGCTTCCTGAGTTCCGGTTGAGATTGGAAGCTGAGGAGCGACGCTTAACGTTGGGGTTGGACGTTTGACCGGAGCAACTTTCGGTTTTACAGCAACAGATTCTGGAGTTGTTCCATCATCCTCGGTTAGACCTAGGTAGTTGGTCATTCTTCTAATGGCGCTAGACATAGGTGAAATTTTAGGGTGAGGGTTAACGAGAGCCGAGTATTGAACTACCTATTCGAACATGTGTCGCGCCAAATTTCATGGCAAATTCAAAATCCCCACTCATTCCCGCTGAAATATAGGTCGCTGAGGGGATGATCTCTTGAAGTTCGTGACTTGCTCTTTGTAACAACGCAAATGCAGGGGCTGGGTCCTGATGAAGTGGTCCGACACCCATCACTCCCACAATTGTTAGCCCCGGTAATTGTGCCGATCGTTCTGCAAAGGATTTTAGTTCAGTTGGTGAAATACCGCTGCGATGAGTCTGACTTTCATCATTTGAATCAAGATTCACCTGGATGAAACAGTTCTGTTTCTTTCCCATTTCGTGCGACATATTAGAGATCTTCTCGGCGTGAGAGAGATCGTCTAGTGAATGAATGAAATCACTCCATTGCACGATCGAGCGCAATTTATTGCTCTGTATTCCGCCTTGGAAATGCCAGATCGAATCATCGGCAAGCACCTGAGATTTTTCTGCACCTTCGGAATCTCTGTTCTCTCCAAAATGCCGTTCTCCAAGTTCGTAGAGAATTTCAATATCACTTGCGGGGAAAGTCTTCGTGACAACAATCAACGTGACATTACTAGGTATGCGCGAGCTCACTTCAGCTAGAGCTGTGGCGATCTCTTGAGCGCGTTGTTTGCTCATAAAGTGATAACTCCAGCTTGGCGGCCAGTCACTCCATCACGCCGATACGAGAAATAACCTGGGTCATGAAGCGTGCAGAGTCCTGAGGACTTCCATGAAATGCCCGCCAACTCTAATTTTGAAACCAGACCCGCTTCAATGTTGAGACAGCTTTGAGATGTATTGTCAGCAGTCGCCGGAATCTGAGTCGTAACATCGCGGAACATCTGGCTATCAACTTCATAGCATCGACCACAAATCGAAGGTCCTAATTCAGCCGTTATGTCATTAGTGGAAATACTGTGTTGAGCAAAAACTTCAAGAGTTTTTTCAAACACTCCTCGTACCAAACTCTGGCGTCCTACATGGACTGCCGCAACTGCGAGCTGCGAGCGAAGTAATAATGGGATGCAGTCCGCAATAAGAGTGACTAGGAATTTGCCTTGAATGGTTGTAAAAAGAGCATCTGCAGTGGGCACATCCGCAGGTGAAGAGTTTTCGGTGATGACGGAGATGTCATTTCCATGTACTTGATTCATGAAATGAAAAGCTGTTGGAGCTGCGCCAAAATTCGACGCCAAAATCTCTCGATTCTTTGTGACGGAACCTGGATCGTCCCCAACGTGAAGCGCCAGGTTCAAACTTTCAAACGGCGCAACGCTCACACCGCCATTGCGCGAGGTGAATAACGACCTCGACATAGCGAGTGGTTATTTCATGAAGTCTGGAATATCAATCTCGTCTTCTTTGACGAGCTCTTCAAAAGTAATACGACGACGAGCTGGGGCCGCAGGCGCATCCATGGCAACAGCGATTGGGTCATTCGCAGGAATCGGATTTGCTTGACCATTAAGAGCCGCGCTTGAAATCACCGGAACAGAAACCTTCTTCGGGGCTCCCCCGTCGAAACCTGCGGCGATAACTGTTACACGAACTTCGTCACCAAGGGCATCATCAATGACCGTGCCAAAGATGATGTTGGCATCTGGATGTGCACATTTAGCTACGAGTTCAGCAGCCTCACTTATTTCGAAGAGCCCCAAATCAGAGCCGCCTGCGATAGAGAGTAAGACACCGTGAGCACCATCAATGGATGCTTCGAGAAGTGGTGATGAGATTGCTAGTTCTGCTGCGCGAGTTGCGCGAGCTTCGCCGCGTGCAGAACCAATTCCCATCAGAGCTGAACCGGCACCATCCATAACGCTCTTCACATCTGCGAAATCTAAATTGATGAGGCCCGGAGTTGTGATGAGATCAGTGATGCCCTGAACTCCGGAGAGTAGAACTTGATCAGCAGTTTTAAATGCTTCAGGAGCTGAGATCGATCGATCAGAGATCGAGAGTAGACGATCATTTGGAATAACGATAAGAGTGTCTACTTCTTTTCGAAGATTCTCTATTCCTTCTTCAGCTTGTGAAGCTCGACGCTTTCCTTCAAAACTAAATGGACGAGTAACAACGCCAACCGTCAGTGCGCCAAGTTCCTTGGCAATCTTTGCAACTACAGGAGCGCCTCCAGTTCCAGTTCCGCCGCCTTCTCCAGCAGTAACGAAAACCATGTCGGAACCGCGAAGTACTTCTTCGATTTCTTCAGTGTGATCAATGGCGGCTTGCTTTCCAATTTCTGGAGCAGCTCCTGCACCAAGTCCGCGAGTGAGTTTGCGACCGATATCAAGTTTCACATCAGCATCACTCATGAGAAGCGCTTGTGCGTCTGTGTTAATAGCAATGAACTCGACACCTTTTAAACCAGCATCAATCATTCGATTTACTGCGTTCACTCCACCGCCACCAATTCCTACAACTTTGATGACTGCTAAATAATTCTGTGGTGTCGCCACTTTTTCGCCTCTCTATGAACCCTAATTCTCAACTTTAGACTTAGAGTTTCGCTTTTCTGTGCGCGCAAAAGTAGGCGTGGGGCCTTGTTGTGGCAAACACCGACACGAAAGTTTTTACTTAAGTTTTTTCTCGCAGATTACTTTGCAATTGGTGAAACAGGATTGGAGAGATTGAAATAACTTGCTCGTTTATTCTCTTTGAGTTCCAATAATCGCTCTAAAACTTCTATTTTGAGGGAAAGTTCGTTGACACTTCCCCAATAAATATCCAATTTCCTACCATCTTTCGAGATAGCGCTACTCAGCTCGGTCGGACTCTTCACGGTGATTTGCAGCGCTCGATACCCCTTGTCAGAGAGAGCGTTGATCAGCGCTTTGATTTCATCTCGGATTTCTCGGTTCGTGTCTCGGGGATCGCCCTGATACTCACCTTGGAAACTAATTTCTGGAATCCTCCCCCAATTTGTCTCACCTGTTGCGATGGCATTTGTTACAGCGTTTCTGGGGAGGTAGAAAACCTCGAGATCAGCTCCCAAAAAACCAACACTGTCTACAGATGTGCTGGAGGCTGGAGTCAACCTTCCAATGGGATCTCGCGGGATTACCTGAATGCTCACTTCGCCAGATAAAAGTTTGCGATTGAGCTTGATGTTTTCGACCCAGAGCATTTCACGTAATCGAGATGCGATCGAACGTCGATCAACTCGGGCCAGCGGGTCACCAATCTTCACCACAGCTGGATTCTCTAAGAGTTTCGCTTGTACCTCTTGTGCTACTTCTTTGTTCTTTGTCTCAATCACTATTGATTCCACGACAAAAATCTTGCTCCATCCCAACAAGTATGCAGCGCCGGCGAGGATCACAACGCTAAGAAGAAGTGTGGGGCGCGGAAAGCGTAGCGATAATCGAAATTTAGGTTTCATTAAGGATCAGGATTGGGCGCTACTAGTTTCAAGATTGCGAATGATCAACGGTCCAAGTGCGCTTACATCGCCAGCGCCCAAAGTGATGATGAGATCTCCGCTGGTTGCCATTCGTGAGACCGCGTCCACAACCACTGGCATTGATGGCTCATACGAAACTTGGGACTTATCCATCTTGCTCGCAATCAGACTTGAGGTAACTCCGGCAATTGGTTGTTCACTTGCTGCGTACACTTCCAATAAATAAGTGTGATCCGCAGCGGAAAGAGCTTTCGCAAAATCACTAGAAAAGGCTTGAGTTCGGCTATATCGATGAGGTTGGAAAACGGCAAAAACTCGTCCGGTACCTGCGTAAATCCGAGCAGTGTCCAGCGTCGCGCGAATTTCAGTGGGGTGGTGTCCATAGTCGTCAATCACAGTAATTCCATTAACGACGCCTTTGATTTCAAAACGACGGCGGGCTCCTGTGAACAACTTCAATCCAGCCATCACATCCAAGGGATTGGCACCTAAAGCGTGAGCAGCGGCTAAAGCTCCAGCCGCATTGAGGATGTTGTGGCGACCAGTGATTGATAGTTCCATCTCGCCGAGTACTCGACCTTTCATTACTACTCTCGCACTCGCGTTTTTTGGTCCAACGACAATGCGATCAAGTTTTACATCGGCCAGAGAATCTTCGCCGTAAGTGAGTATGTTCAATTGAGAATTGTTTGATGTCCGAATTTCGTTTATGAGTGACTGAGTCCCGGGATCATCAGCGCACAGAACAATGAATCCCCCAACTAGAATCGTCTTTACGAAATCACGAAAGATCTTGTTTATTTCATCTAGATTTTTAAAATTATCTACATGGTCTAGTTCAATATTTGTGATGATAGCTCCGAGCGGTTTATAGGCGGTGAAAGAGCCATCAGATTCATCGGCTTCAACAATAAAAGTATCTCCAGAACCATGGTGAGCATTAGTCCCAGAATTTCTGACCGTTGCTCCGATAGAAAAGGACGGATCAAAACCACAATGTTGCAGAGCGACGGTCAACATTGATGTTGTGGTGGTTTTTCCGTGAGTGCCTGCAATCGCAACTGACCTCTTTCCAATCATTAATGCAGCCAGGGCTTCTGCGCGTTCTACGATCTCAATGTCACGGGATTTAGCTACAAGTAATTCGGGATTCTCACGAGGTATCGCACTTGATCGGATCACCAAATTTGCATCGCCCACATTGTCAGCATCATGTCCGACGTGCACAGTGATTCCCAGGCTTCGAAGCCCCTTCAAACTCGAGGAATCATGGATATCTGAGCCCGAGACGCTGGCGCCGCGAGCCGCCATGATTCTGGCAATTCCGCTCATACCTGAACCGCCGATACCGATGAAATGTGCGCGGGTTTGGCTCCAATCACGGGTCATGCGACTAATCCCAACACAAGGTCAGCGATGCGAGTAGCCGCGTGAATATTTGTGAGATCAGGGCTCGAAGAAAATGACATTGCGCTCTTGATAGCGGAAGAAAGATTCTGATGAAGCCAAGGGGCTGAGAATTCCGCATTTGCAACCATGATTCCAGCGCCTTTATTAACAAGAGATTTCGCATTGTCGACTTGTTCTCCATTGCCGTGTGGCAAAGGGATCAAAATGGCGTACTTACCCAGAGCTGATAATTCCGAGCATGTAACCGCACCACTTCTGGTCACCAAGAGATCGGCGCTGCCATAAATCGCCGCCATGTCATGGAAATATGGAACTGGCAAATAATTCTTCTGGCTCTGAGGTAATTGATTATTGATTCCTACGGCATGGATTATTTGGATATCAGTTCCATTTTTTACAAATTCGGCTACAACTTGATTTATATGCGCTGAACCTTGAGAACCCCCAAAAATTGCAACAATCGGTAGTTCAGGGCTAAAGCCCCATGATTCAGCATGTAATTTTCTAAAACTTTCCCGATTGCCAAGCGAGACTAAGCTCTCAAGAGACTTACGAATGGGCATTCCGGTCAGAATTGAACCGGGCCATTGTTGTTGCACATCTGAAAAATTGACCGCAATTATCCGGGCGAATTTTCGACCCAGTCTATTTGCCCACCCCGGTTTTGCATTTGCCTCATGAATGACGATGGGGATTCGTTGAAAGAAAGCCGCCACATACGCAGGAGCCGCTACATATCCCCCAAATCCAATCACTACATCCGCTCCACGAATCTCGCGAAAAGTCTTTCCAATTGCAGCGGTCAATCGCAAGGGAAATGTGAGGAGCGATAGCGAAATCTTCCGCGGCAATACAACTTTAGGAATAGTTCGCAATCTATAGCCGCGCTTTGGGACCAGTAATTTTTCTAACCCGCCATCTGTTCCAAGAAACTCACAGATTGCAGTGGAATCGAGTTCGACGAGAGCATCTGCGACTGCGAGGGCCGGCTCGATATGTCCTGCGGTGCCTCCACCCGCCACGATGAAGCGATGCGACATAAGGTCTATCCTCTCGCAGATCGGACCGATTTACGTTCGCGAATCTCAGCGGCGATTTCGGGGTCGCGCCGCAATACGCCAAGTACAAATCCAATGGCGACGAATGTCGCTAGTAGCGATGATCCGCCGTAGGAAATAAATGGAAGTGTCACGCCCACAACGGGGATAACGCTGATGACGGTTCCAATATTAAGAATGACTTGAACCGCAAACCAGCAACCAATGCCAGCACAGGCATATCGTTCGAACGAATTATCCGCTCGTAGTGCAACTCGAAATATCCCAAGAATGAGTAGTGCGAAGAGCGCAAGAACGGCAAGTGTTCCAAGCAGGCCCAATTCCTCTCCAATGACAGAGAAAATAAAATCGGTATGCGCTTCAGGAAGATTTCCCCACTTCTGTTTGCTGCTCCCAAGGCCGGTTCCCAGTGGACCGCCAGAAGCAAGACCCATAATGCTATGTGCTTGTTGCCATCCGACGCCTTTGTAGTTTGCTTCTGCAAATGGATCGAAGAATGCAGAGAAGCGATTCATTCGATTACTTGAAGTCAAAACTAAACTCGCAAAGCCAAGTCCTACGACAACGCCGAGCGCCCCAATGATTCGCATTGAGATTCCCGAGATAAATAGAGTTCCACCAACAATTCCGGCAACGACGACTACTGTTCCTAGATCGCGACCCCACAGAATCAGAATCATCACCAGCGCAATACCCGGAACAACAAGTTTGGCGGGATTGCTCTCTTCTCCTTGGCTCGCTCTTTGATCGTGAATACGAAGTCGCATCGCGCACCACAAAATTATCCCTACTTTGGCAAACTCACTGGGCTGAATTGTGAAACTACCAATACCAATCCAGTTGGTATTTCCACCAACAGTTTTTCCAACGCCAGGAATTTGTGGCAGAGTTAAAAGAATGCACGAAACCAACAACGCTGTCTGGGCGATTGGCTTCCATAGTTCGGCTCGAAGCTTCATCGCAACCCAGGTCATTGCTACGGATAGCGCAAGAAACATCGCTTGTCGGAGCACGTAGGCAAAGGAATTCCCCGATTCCGTAAGCGCTTTGACGGAAGAGGCGCTAAGAACCATGACCAGGCCAAGAGCTGATAACGCAACAACCGAACCCAATATTAAGTAGTAAGCCGAAGCAGGTCGTGAAAATAGCAATTTTGAATTACTCACCAATCTTCTCCTTTACCGCCTGCGCAAAAAAATCTCCGCGTTCGGCATAATTTTTAAATTGATCCATGGAAGCACAGGCCGGAGCAAGGAGAACTACATCTCCCGATTTTGCTTGCAAGTGAGCTAAAGACACTGCACGGCGCATAACTTCAATTCCCTTTAATCCAGGATCAATTGACGCAATTTGAATTTCAGGTGCGTACTTGCGCAAGGCGGTCTCGATTATGTGGGCATCAGTACCAATCAATATTGCGACTTTAATCCGTCCCTTGCATCGCTCTATCAATTCATCCATGGAAGCGCCTTTTGCAAGACCGCCTGCAATCCAGATCGAAGAAAGCTGTGATTGAAGCGCGGCCATTGCGGCATGTGGATTTGTGGCTTTGGAATCATCAATCCAAGTGATTCCGTCTTTTTCTGCGACGACTTCTAGTCGATGATGGTCGAGTTTGAAATTTTTGACAGCGTTAGTAATTGATTCTGAGGTAGCTCCAACCGATCGGGCCAGACCTGCAGCAGCCATTGCGTTTAAAAGGTTATGAGGGACTGCAGGTTTGATATCACTCAATTCAAAGAGCGCTTCGGCTTCATCCTCGATGAAGGCACGATCCACCACGAGATTTTCAACCAGACCAATCTGATGTGGCGCCGGAGTATTGAGCGAGAACCAGATAATCCGATGTGGGAGATTCGTGGATCTTGTAACAATTTCTGGATCATGGCTATTGAGTATTACCGACTTTGCTCGGTCTGTGATTTTGAACTTCGCCGCAGCATATTTTTCGAAGGTTTCATGCCAATCGATATGGTCTTCAGCAATATTCAAAATTGCCACAGATTCGAATTCGGCTTCATTGCTCCATTCCAATTGAAATGAAGAGAGTTCGAGAATCAGAATTTCTGATTTTGTCTGAGTGACGGCTTCAATGGCCGTAAATCCAACATTGCCGCATGCAGTCGCATCGAATCCAGATTCTCGGAGCATCGCTTCCGCCATTTGAACGGTGGTGGTCTTTCCGTTCGTACCGGTCAGGGCTAACCAGCGTTGATCAGGAGCCAACTCACATTTGGTTCGCCATGCAAGATCGATTTCACTGATAATTTCAATTCCATTGGAACGAACTTCGTCAATGAATGGGTGATGGAGCTTCCATCCCGGCGACACGACGGCAAACGAGAAATCCATTAACTCTTGGTTGACGAGAGAATTAACTACTCCGGGTTCGCTCACTTTTTCATCTACAACTAGAACATCTACTCCGCGACTTCTTAAAAATTCAATCGTGGGCGCCCCTGTAACTCCCGCACCAAAAACTAGAACTTTCTTACCTGGAAGAGATTGAATAAAAGAAGGGTTCATGCAACCACCCATTGGGCATAGAAGAGGCCAAGGCCAGCGGCAACACAGAGTCCAGCAATGATCCAAAACCTAATGACGATAGTAACTTCACCCCAACCAAGAAGTTCAAAATGATGTTGTAATGGCGCCATTTTGAATACTCGCTTACCGCCACTAATTTTGAAATACGTAGTTTGAATAATCACAGATAATGTAATGATGACAAATAGGCCACCCAATGGAATCAGAAGCAGCTCAGTTCTAAGAGTCATTGCAAGTCCAGCAAGTCCTCCGCCTAATGCAAGTGAGCCAGTATCACCCATGAAGATTCGCGCGGGGGATGCATTCCACCAGAGGAATCCACCGCAAGCACCAGCGAGGGCCGCTGCCAGGACTGCGAGGTCGAGCGGATCACGAACTGTGTAACAGTTTGTTCCCGCAGCTACTTCGCAACGTTGGCCGAATTTCCAAACTCCAATCAACACAAACGCAAGAAATGACATGACTGCAGCACCCGTAGCAAGCCCATCAAGTCCATCCGTGAGATTGACGCCATTGCTTGTTCCTAGCACCATGAAAATTGCCCAGACTACAACCAGGACTATTCCTAATTTGATTGATGTATCGCGAACAGTAGAGAGATATTCCGACATAGGGGTCAGCCCCAAGTCATCGGGGAATCTAGTTGCAAGAACTCCGAATGCGCCAGCAACTAGCGCTTGTCCCAGAAGTTTTTCCCGAGCTCGTAAACCTAACGACCTTTGCTTCACTACTTTGAGCCAATCGTCGAGATAACCGACAAGTCCAAGTCCCACAATCAGACCAATAACAAGTAGTGCTGATGTCGTCATTACGACGCCCGTTACAAGATGAGAAACGAGATAACCAATAATGGTCGCGAAAATCAGAACGATGCCGCCCATGGTTGGGGTGCCGCGTTTGACGTGGTGAGTTTTTGGCCCATCATCACGAATTTGTTGTCCATATCCGCGACGAGCTAGAAACTTGATGAATGCAGGAGTGGCTAAGAAACTGAAGAGAAAAGCGATTGCCCCCGAAATAAGTATCCCTCTCATATTCGCTCCCCTTCCTCGTTATTCCAGCGATCAATTATTGAGTCTGCCAATACTTCAAGATGTTCAGCGCGCGAGGCTTTCACCAAAATGACATCGCCAGCTTCTAATTCATTTAAGAGAGGAAGTACTTCATTCACCGTCTCAAAATAGTGTGTGGTCATGTTTGTGTCAGGAAGTTGAGCTAGATATTGATCGTTTGCTATTGCCACAAGATGATCTATTCCAAGCTCGGCCGACAGTGCGCCGATGTCACGATGCATTTGTGCTGAATCCGGACCCAGCTCGTGCATCGTTCCTAGAAAGGCCCATGATCTTCCACCGCGCTCTTGGGTCAAGAGCACAACCGTGCGAAGTGCAGACTCCATGCTCTCCGGATTTGCGTTGTACGAATCATTGATGAGGAGCATCTCGCTGCCCTCGTGAATCTCCATACGCCATTTGTTGGCGCTCACATGTGTTGATAGCGCACTCGCGATACGAGTAGTTGAGACACCTAACGCGTGGGCAATTGCTGCAGCTGCAAGGGCATTTGAAACTTGATGAAGACCAATTACGCGTAGCTCCACGGGTTCGCGACTTTCTGGAGTAACTAGATCAAAGTGTGCAAAGCCACCACGAAATTCGATATCTGCGGCCCTTACAGAACAATCATGAGTTTCGCCGAAAGTAAGTCGATTTACACCTTGGGGAATTGGCATTTGTGGAGTGAATTTGTCGTAAGTGCCGAGGATGGCGATTGCACCAGGCTGCAGACCGGCAATTAATTCGCCTTTGGTGGCGGCAATCTTTTCTTGTGAACCAAATTCTCCGATATGCGCATTTCCAACCTTGAGAACCACTCCCACATCAGGCTTGGCAATGCGAGTGAGCGCAGCGATATCTCCTCCATGTCGGGCACCCATTTCAACAACACAGAATTTTGTTTCATCGGTGCAGCGTAAAAGCGTCAGTGGCACGCCGAGATCGTTATTAAACGATCCTTTCGCCGCAACGGTTTTTCCTTCATTGGCCAAAATCGAATTCACCATGTCTTTGGTAGTAGTTTTTCCTTGAGACCCAGTGATGCCTATAACTTTTAATCCCGTGAGATTTCCGCGGACATAAGCTGCGAACTTGCCAATCGCCTTCAATACATCGTCGACAATGATGTATGGGACATTGACTTGTTTTGTTGCAATGGCAAGTACTGCACCGCGATTAAAAGCATCATCGACAAAATCGTGGCCATCGACGGATTCTCCTTTAAGGGCCAAGAAAACGTCACCTTTTTTAATCGCTCTTGAATCAAATTGAAATTCAGTACTTACCGTCATTTCTGCAGAACCATACAAAGTCCCACCCATAATGGAGGCTAATTCATTGGCTGAAATCTGAATCATGTAAGTGCCTCAATCGCGCGTTCGAGCTCATCGCGATCATCAAAGGGATATTTCTCCCCTTTAATTTCTTGACCAGTCTCATGGCCTTTTCCAAGTACCACGACGATATCTCCCGCATTCGCACTAGCGATTGCCGTCGCAATAGCTTCACGTCGATCGGCAATCACCATGGCGGTATCGTCAAGAACAATTCCTTCAGTCATTTCCTTCAGAATCAGCCCAGGATCCTCATCTCTGGGATTGTCACTTGTGAAAATTGCGATATCACAACCATTTCGGAGCGCTTTTCCCATCAATGGGCGTTTGCCAGCATCACGATTTCCGCCACAACCTAAAACGCCTATTACTCGCCCGCTTTCTTGCGTTAAAGAATTCAAAACCCGATTAACTGCATCAGGTGTATGGGCATAGTCAACGAGAACTGAAAAGTCTTGGCCACGATCAATTTTTTCCACTCTTCCTGGGGCGCCCTTAAGAATCTTAAGCGCATTTCCAATAACTATCGGATCCACTCCGCTATGAAACGCGAGCGAGACTGCCAAAAGTAAATTCTCAACATTGTGCTCACCTAAGAGATTGAAGTGACCTTCAATCAAAATGCCATTCTCGCCACGGATAGACAAGTCCCAACCCAGTTTTGTACTTGTCATTGACTCGCAATACCAGGTTGCTTTTCTATTTCGCAATGAGATCGTGGAGGTTGGAATAGCGATTTCTTCAGATAAACGCTTGCCATATTCATTATCGATATTAATAAATGCGCTTTCGGATAATTGAGTTTCGAAAAGCTGGCGTTTAGCCTGGTAGTAATTCTCCATCGAGCCATGGAAATCAAGATGATCTTGACTCAGATTAGTAAAGCCTGCCGCTGAAAATCTGACTCCGTCGACTCTATGTTGGTTAAGTGCATGGCTACTTACTTCCATTGTGGCACAGCGAATGTGTCTTTCTGACATTACCGATAAGACGTTATGCACTACATCAGATTCAGGAGTCGTTCGTTGCGCAGGATAAAAGTCTTCACCAATCGTTATGCCTATAGTCCCCATCAAGCCCGATTCGATCCGCGCAAATTGCCAGATTTGGTGGAGTAAATATGTCGTCGTTGTCTTGCCATTTGTTCCAGTTATTCCGGCCAAGTACATCTGTCGACTCGGTGAGGAATGGAACCAGTCAGCTAAATAGCCGCTCTGGGAGCGCGGATTCGGAACTACTAACACGGGGATTGCAGAATCACGAACGGAGGAAAGTTCGCTTCCTGCGATGTCAGTGAGAACCGCCCTCGCACCACGCTCCACAGCGGATGTAAGGAATGCGCCTCCATGAGATTTCTCTCCCGGAAGTGCAATGAAAAGATCGCCATTTTCGATTTCATGTGAGTTACTACATAATCCAGATATTTCAATCAACTCAGCAACGTTCTTGATTTCTGCACCTAGAAATGCCGCGATCTCGCCTAATGTCTTGATATTAGGTTCGTATCGCCGCACTTCAGTCATTATTCTGAACTCGACTCTGATTTGTTGTCTTTGACTTTGCAGCATCTTGTGCTGCCATTTTCGCCTTCAAATCCTTTTCATTTAATGCATAAGTAAACTCGGCTGGCTTGGTTGGTGCGATGTGCTGGTCTTTCAATACAAAACTCATTACTTTCTTGAAGACTGGTCCGCCAAGATATCCACCCCAGTGAAGGCCTTTGGGATCTTGGATCGTTACTGAAACCACAAATTCAGGTTTGTCAGCTGGTGCAAAACCAATAAATGATGCTGTGTAGCCACGGTAACAGCCACATGAATCGTTATGACGTTGCGCTGTTCCCGTTTTTCCAGCAACGCGATAACCAGGAATTGCCGCGGCCGGAGCAGTACCGGATGCTGACACAACGCTCTCCATCATCAATCGCATCTTTTGAGCAGTATCTGCGCTAATAACCCGCACTGACTTCTGTTTATTTGCTGGGGTATATCGACCGGCGGCATCGCTTACACCCGCGATAACGGTGGGAGTAACCCTCACTCCATCATTTGCGATGGTTGCAAAGACTGATGTCGCTTGTAGGGCAGTCAATGAATAACCTTGACCGAATGCCACTGTTGGAGCGGTAGTCCCCGACCATTGGCTAACATCGAGAAGCTTTCCGGTTTCTTCACCTGGTAATCCAGAGCCTGGTTTTTCAGCAATTCCAAATTTCTTTAAGTACGAGTGGAGTTTGTCGTTGGAGAGCATCTCGCCAACTTTTATAGCACCGGTATTGCTCGATACTGCAAGCGCTCCAGCAAGTGTGAGCTTTTGAACTGGATGCGGTTCGTGATCATGGAAAACCTTGTTGGATCTCTTCAATTTGTAGGGAATTGTCATGACAGTTTCCGGGGCAATTTTTCCTTCTTCAATCGCGGATGCAATCGTGATTATTTTTCCTGTCGAGCCAGGCTCGTACACCTCTTGAACTGAAGGGTTCTTCCATCGATACGGATCTACACCTTTTGTGTTTCCCGGCTCGAAAGAGGGATATGAGGCATGAGCCAGAATCTCGCCCGTTTTAGGGTTCATAACAACAACAGTTCCCGAAAGTGCGCGAGAACTCTTCACCACAGTTCTAATTGCTTCTTGCGCCACCCATTGCACATCACGATCGATTGTCAAACGAATAGTGTTTCCGCGAATTGCTTCCGATGTGATTTTTTGTGTTCCAGGGATAATCGTTCCAGCCGCATTTGCATAGGTGTATTCGCCATTTACTCCAGCCAGGGTGGAATTCATGCTGTATTCCAAGCCCGCCGCACCTAAACCTGCACGATTGATAAAGCCCACCACTGCCGCACCCAATTCACCTTCGGGATATTCGCGAATATAAATTCGTTCTGCGAAGAATCCAGCCAGACGTTTAACAAAGCCATTCTTCTCTTCAGAGACGGCTGCGTTGTATTGATCGATTGCTGATTCAAGTTTGCGCCAAACATCTGGTTTCACAGACTGACTTATGACGACATATCGACGAGTTCCAGTTAATTCTCTCTCGAGAGTGCTGGCGTTCATTCCAAGAATTGGGGCTGCAAGTTCGGCCAACTTCTTCGGGTAATCAATAATCGCCTGGTCGGCCAGAATTCGATAAGCAGTCACGCTACGAGCAAATTCCACACCGTTGATATCTGTAATCGCGCCCCGTGGAGCCATAATGATGGATTTCTTTGCTAATTCCATATCTGCGCGGTTTGCGTAGCCGGCTGCTCGAACCGCTTGAACATCAACGAGGCGGACCGCGAAAGCGATAAGAAGTACCAGGGATATGGCAACGACATAACGGATTCGACGCTCTACAAGTGAGTAGTGGCTCATGGTGTGACCTTTTCTGGAGCGTCGGCGTTAACTGAAGGTGAGATATCTAAGAATGTTGGTGTGCCGCTAGGAACCATGCCTAGAGAAATAGCTCGCGCGGCGAGGGCTTCAGAAGTGGATAAGCGTGCAACTTCGCGCAGCGCGGCTTCCCGGTCTTCGTTAATTGCGATGGCCTCAAGTTTAAGTTCGCGAATTCGCACTGCATCATTTCCAAGAAGGATGTTAATGCCGAGCAAACCAAGCAATCCGGTAATTAAGATCGCTGCAAGAACTCCATAGAACACGTTATCTGTTGCTTGTTGCCCAGCGACTGGTCGAAGTTCGGGCACAAGTTTGAGTACAACTTGGGAAGATTTCTTGACAACTGCCTTACGCGAACGTTCAAAGGCTGGTGCGAGAGCTGATAGCGCCATTAGATTGCCACCCGCTCTATCGCACGCAGTCTGACGGATTGGGAACGTGAATTTTCTTCGATTTCATTCGGTGTTGCTTTTTCGCTGCCACGGAAAACTAATTGAAACTTCGCCGCTAATTCAGCAATCTCGATTGGTAGATCACGGGGTGTACGAGACTGCGTCGCAGCAGCAAAGAATTTCTTTACGATCTTGTCTTCAAGTGATTGGAAGGACATCACAACCATCCGACCACCAATCGCGAGACGTTCCATAGCACGAGGAATCGCTCTTTCAAGAACAGCTAATTCTTGATTCACTTCAATTCGCAGCGCCTGAAATGTGCGCTTTGCAGGATTTCCGCCAACGCGACGAGTAGCTGCAGGAATGCTTCTTTTTACGAGTTCTGCAAGATCCGAGGTATTTTTAAGTGCACCGGAATTTCGAGCTTCGATAATGTTGTCGACGATTCGGGTCGCAAATCTTTCCTCGCCATATTCACGAATCACTCTTACTAAGTCATTTCGCGAGTATGAGTCCAGCACATCTTGCGCTGTCATTCCTTGTGACTGGTCCATTCTCATATCCAGAGGCGCGCTGTGAGAGTAGGAAAAACCACGCTCTGATTGATCAAGCTGTAGAGATGAAACTCCGAGATCGAAAAGGATTCCATCAACAAAAGTCAGACCGAGCTTGTCGAGAACTGAAGGCATCTCGTCATAAATTGCGTGAATAATTGTGACCCGATTGTGGAATATGTTCAGACGATCTTGAGCTTTGGAAATCGCACTTTGGTCGCGATCAAGACCGACGATTCTTAATTGAGGATACTTCTCAAGGAGTGCGTAGGAGTGGCCGCCTAATCCAAGAGTGGCATCAACGACGACAGGTGAAGAAGATTTTTCAATTGCTGGAGCAAGAAGCGTGATGCAGCGATCTAGCATCACAGATGTGTGCTCCGCCTTCATCTTCCCCTCCTTCAACTTTCTCGTTATTTCTTAGTAACTTCCTTTTTAACTTTCTCTCTCCTCTGGTCACCGCCGGCCGACGGATCTGGGGGGGTTAAACGGCGCCGGGGAAGGGGCGTCGCTTAGTTGAAGGTCGGCGGTGGCCACAAGAGAGATGTGCCCCTAAAAGAGGCCTGGAAATACCTCCTCAGAAACATCGGCAAATCCTTTTTCACGATCTTTGAGGTAGCTCTTCCACGCTTTGGAATCCCAGATTTCAACGCGAGTATTTGCACCAATAACAACGCATTCTTTTTCGAGATCTGCATATTCACGTAATCCACTTGGAATTGTGACGCGACCTTGTTTATCTGGAATTTCGTCATGCGCACCGGCAAACATCACACGCATGTAATCGCGAGCTGCTTTTGCAGTGAGTGGCGCTTGTTTTAACTGCTCTGTGATGCGAGCAAATTCAGTTGTTGGAAAAACAAAGAGACAACGTTCTTGTCCTTTTGTAATTACTAATCCTGATGCCAATTCATCACGGAATTTCGCGGGAAGAATCAATCGACCTTTGTCATCAAGACGAGGTTCATGGGTGCCAAGAAACATGTGAACCTCCCCGTCTTGCCTCAAACCGCAGAACCCCCGTTCTGCTTAATTCCCCACTTTACTCCCTTTTACTCCATTTTCAACCACCCTACTCCATCGTGACGCGGGGGCCCAAGGCGTTCTCTCCACTGCCTGATTTGGGGCATAAAAAAACCCGCCACGAAGGCGGGTAGAAGATATGGACTTACTTATTCATCAAGGTTGCGTCGATCCCAACGCTCTTCAAATCGGGCGCTCCACTTCGGACCACCCTTAGGGGCGCGAGGTGCGGTGGCCTTGGAGACCATCCCATTCATCAAGCCACCGAGATTGGAGATAGCCAAGACCGCTCCAACCAGCGAGAGGATGAAGCCTGCAATTCCCAATGGTGGCGTCTGGGAGATCAATCCGCCGAAGAGAACAAAGATTCCAATAACGATGAGGCCAAAACCCGCAACGACTCGGGAACGACTGGGGGTCTTGCCGCTAAACGTCGAAATGAGGCGGGGGTCATCGGCTGCAAGAGCTTCTTCCATCTCCGCCAAGAGACGTTTTTCGTGCTCAGAAAGTGGCATGGCGCCCACAATAGTAGAGCGACGGAATTGTGGAAAGTCGAATCGGGGTGAAGAAACTAGGAATTGTCTGGGCTTTCACGTGATGGCTCTTCATCCTCGCCAACGAGTCTCGCTGGCAACACAGAACCGCGTCCAAACCTCATGATTGCTCGATCGATAGCGGCTTGAGCTTCACGCCACCCAACTTCACGCTCCCCTAGCTCTAATTGTTCGACCGCTCCAGTCTCATCAGAAAGGTTCTCTAGAGATACGCCAAGCAAGCGGATTCGTGCGCCATCAATTTTGAGAGCAAGAAAGAGTTCCTTTGCGATCTCGTAAATCTCATGCGTTCCTTTGAAGGGTAGCGCCACAGTCTTCGAGCGAGTAATGGTTGTGAAATCTGAGAAGCGCACTTTCAATCCAATTGTCTTACTTCTCAATTCTCTCTTTCTTAAACGATGAGTGGCTCGTTCCGTGAGTCGTAACAGTTCACGGAAAATCTCTTCGCGATCTTCTAAATCATAGGAGAACGTTTCGGCTGCGCTAATGCTCTTCTCCGGCGCATCAGGAACGACTTCTCGATAATCACGAGCCCAGGCCAATTCATAAAGCGCAACTCCTGCGCTTTCACCGAGGGCACGTTTGAGAGTTTCGATTGGAGTGTGAGCAATATCTGCAACAGTGCGTAGCCCCAATCTTTGGAGTTCTTCATTTGTTTTCGGACCTACTCCCCAAATTTCGTTGACAGGGAGTGGATGGAGAAATGTCAGTATTCGATCGTGTGCGATTTCTAGCACTCCGTCAGGTTTGCAACGACCTGATGCCAATTTAGCGATGAACTTAGTCGTAGATATCCCAACAGAGCAGGTTATTTTCTCTTGATCCGATACTCGCTTTCGGATTGCTTGTGCGATCTCTCGACCGCTTCCGAATAAACGACGCGATCCTGTGACATCAAGAAAAGCTTCATCAAGTGAGAGTGGTTCAACATATGGCGTGTACTCAAAGAAGATCTCCATCACCCGTCGCGAAACCTCGGAATATCGTTCGTGATCAGGCGGAATAAAGATTGCGGTGGGGGCCATTCGTTGTGCGCGAGCAACAGGCATAGCAGCGCGGATACCGAATTTGCGAGCTGCGTAATTTGCAGAGAGGACTACACCACGTGAGCCAGCGCCCACAACTAATGGTTTTCCACGATATTGGGGGTAATCAAGTTCAGAGACTGATGCAAAGAATGCATCCATATCTACATGGAGAATCGTGGAGTGTTCAGGCATCACATCACTCACAAACCGCGAGATTACGCCACTTTTCATAAGCAGCTGATAATTCCCATGCGCCTGTGGCGCGGATAGAAACACCGCGTGGTCCAGTACGACGTATCTCGCCGCGAACTAATAAGAGCCTTGAGTTGTAAAGAGTCTCGGCGCATGTACGTTGCATATCTTCAAAGAATGTCGCATCGCTACATCCATGTCCGTCATCGAGCGTTAAGAACATAACTCGTTTACCGGATCGAACAGGCGGTGTTTGGAGCGCGACTTTTACTCCAGCGACAAGGACTGAGGATTTTGAACGTTGGCGTAACAAATCGCTGGATTTGATAGCGCCGATCTGGTTGAGGAATTCAGAGTAAAACTCAATCATGTGATGAGAGATGTCCATGCCTAGGAATTCGATTTCATGAGTGACCCGTTCGTATGCTTTTAAATCTGGTAGGCCAGTCTTTGATAGTGGTGGCGTAAAACCAAAAGTGAGTTGAGAGCCTCCAATCCGTGAGAGTGATTGTGAGGCAGACCATTTATAGAGATCATTGAGGTGTAGTAATAAATCGCGGCGATTGAGTTCTGAGGAGTAGAGCGAATCGAAAGCTCCGACCATAAGTAAGGCTTCGCATGTCGGTCGACTAACGCTGCTACGGTGTACGAAATCTGCGATATCGATAAATGGTCGATGAGTGATGATGGCATCGACTTCAGCGCTTGAGATGCCACTGATATCAGTTAGCGCGATGCGGATCTGATTTTCGCCTTCGACGCGATATGTGCGATCGGAGAGGTTGATGTCAATCGGTGCGATGGTAAGACCACATTGTCGAACCTCATCCAAAATCAATCGTTTGGGGTACATCCCAGGTTCATGAGTAAGGACTCCGGCAAGAAATGCAGCAGGATGGTGAGTTTTGAGCCAGGCTGATTGATAAGTAGGAAGAGCGAAGGCTGCAGCATGGGCTTTGCAGAAACCAAAAGAAGCAAAAGCGCGTAATACATCCCAAACTTTGGTGATTACATCTAGCGGATATCCGCGCGCAGTAGCAGCAGGGAAGAACCAATCGCAGACTTCTTGTTGCCCTTCTCTATGACCAAGAGCTCGCCGCTTCTCATCAGCTTCAGCCAGTGTGATTCCACCTAAAGTGGCGATGATTTCGATGACTTGTTCGTGAAAGACGACAACGCCTTCGGTGTCATCGAGAATCTCGCGCAGATCAGGATGGAATATTTCGCGTGAAGCCCAACCTTGGCGGGCGTTAAGAAATGGAGTGATCATGTCGCTTTTCACTGGACCTGGGCGGAAGAGTGAAATATCAATGATCAAATCAGTGAAAGTCTCAGGAGCGAACTTTCCAACAAGTTCACGCTGGCCGGGGCTTTCAATCTGGAATAGCCCCAGAGTCTTGGTGGATTGGATTAATTCAAAAGTCTTTTTATCATCGAGTGGAATGGAGTCAAGATTCACAACGGTTTTTGTGGTGCGCTCAATTTCAGAGACCGCATAAGCCAACGAAGATTGCATCCGCACGCCGAGAATGTCGAGTTTAAGAAGTCCGATTGCTTCTACATCATCTTTATCCCATTGGACCATCGGATAATTACTGGCATTTTTCTCAATCGGGGCTCGGTCATATAAACCACCATCAGAGATCACGACAGCGCATGGATGCATCGCGAGATTGCGTGGTAGCCCATCAAGTTTTTCTGCGATGCCAATCGCCATCTTCCAGGTTGAGGAAGTGAGGTTGAGGTTACGAAGTTCAGGTAAATTCGATAACGATTGAGAGATATTGCGGGCCCGAATATGTGGCAGAGATTTAGCGACTAAATCAATCTCCATGGGAGGTAGTGAAAGCGCAGCGCCAACATCACGGATTGCGTGGCGAGCACGGTAAGTATCGAACATCGCAACCGTTGCACACCGTTCTTGATAAGCATCGAAGACTTGATCGTAGATCTCAAGACGTCGCGCTGATTCAACATCGATATCAATATCAGGAAGTGCGCTACGTAGCGGAGAGCAGAAACGTTCCATCAATAGTCCAAGTGATAAAGGTTCAACGCCAGAAATACCTAAGAGATGACAGACCAGTGAACCAGCCCCGCTACCGCGAGCTGCGACTCGAATTCCACTAGCGCGAGCGCGATCGGTGATGTCAGCAACGGTTAAGAAATAAGACTCGTACCCCAAATGCTCGATGATGGAGAGTTCTTTTTCGAGACGTTCGTGAACATCAGCGCGAGAGTGGCCGTATCTCCAGTTAATGCCAGCTGTTGCTCGATTGCGAAGTTGGGCAGTGAGTTCGTGGTGATCGCGCGCTCCTACTACATGAGGCTCTGGCAAATGGATCGAGCCAACGCCGATATCGTCGCGTGGCGATAATCGAGCTCGGTCAGCCCATTCGTGAGTGGTGTTGAGTAACTTCTTCCAACGCCGCTCCCCCGCAGCAAGTGAGATTTTTTCAGCAAGAGATTCCATCTCTTCTGTTGATTTAAGGAAGGCTTCTGCGTTTTTGCGTTCGATGATGTTCTTATGAAGTGGAAGTAAGTGGCGCGTGGCATCAAGAACGTCAGCAACGGGCGCATCTTCTCGAGTACGCATTCGGGCTGCATTAGTGAGAACTGCAGGGAAATCATGGTCACGCGCAAAGCCCAACATCCGAGCGGCATGAATCGTAGATTTTGGTCCATCGCCATAAACCAGATGTGAGACGCATTCGATTGCTTGGTCGAGGAATAGTTCGCGAGTTGAGTTAAAGAGAGCAAGAGATTTATCGTAGCGGCGCGAAGTAAGAGCACGACCAATCTCAGAGTCAGGGCCGTATAGAGCGAGAAGATGAGTTGTGTAGCGCGAGTGTTCTTGAAGAAATGCGAGATTACATGGTGCGCCATATCTCTTAAGTTCGGTAACAATCCTTACAAGAGATGACCAACCTTCGCCAGGAGTTGCAATCAGAGTCATGCGAGTTTGATTCTCGTACTCGATATCAACTCCTAATATCGGAGCAATCTGATTTTCGATACAACTCTGGGTGAAGCGAATTGCGCCAGCTAAGCCATCGCGATCAGTCAAAGCTAAAGAATCCATTCCATATTCGCGGGCTTGTTCGACTAAAAGATGTGGCAGGGTTGTGCCATATTTAAATGAGAAGCCGCTAGCAAGATGAAGATGAGTAAAGCTCATGGCGTAAAAAAGTTATGCAGGACGAGATGTGGGACGAATACGCCACAAGTTAAAAGGGGGTTGGCCATAAGGGTTTGGGCTCGCAGGCAAATCGGGAACTGATTCAAGACGTTCTATTTCAAAAGTTTTCATTACGCCGATAGGAGCAGCCTCGACTCTCCAGAGAATTCGTGAACCATCATCAGGCCTGAAGAAACCATCGCTAGCGCGGTTCCACCAGCCACCAGATTCATGCCACGAAGAGAGGATTGAATGAATCCGAAAACGCTGGCCATTGTGGGTGAACTCGATCGGTTCACCGCCAGCCAGAAAGATTTCGGGGCGTGGGGTATCTAGATTTTCGAACATTTGTTCGAACTCTAGCGAGGTCCCCCGACACGGCACAAGCGACCTAAATCGTTACCAAAGCGACACCCGCGCCACACTCTCGCGTTACGCGATTGGCCTACATCCTGTGTGAGTATCCGCCCGTGATCACTCATACATCCACCTCGAAGGCCCAGGGTCGCTCCCTCCGCCTTCGAATCTCATCTGTCGTAAGCGCCCTCGCACTTTCGACCTCCGCACTCGTGGTGCTCACTTCCCCGCAAGTTACTGCCGCTGATGCATACGCAGTTCCTGCAGCTCCATCCATCGTTCGGGCATATGTAACCAACAAGGGAATCCAAGTTCGGTTCAATCCCGTCACAGCAAGTCCTGCAGTCACAAATTATGTTGTTAGCGCTGGGCAAGGTTCATGCCCGGTAATTCTTCCTGCTAACACAACAGGATCAGTAACTCTGCCAGTTCTTGAAGGCCAAACATCCGCCAATGTCACAGTTCAAGCTGTCAACGCCTACGGATTCTCCGCTCCTGCAAAATGGGCAACAACATTTACCGCAACAAGTCTTGCAAAGGCTTCACGTTCATCTTTGAAGAATATTCAATTACTCCAACTCAGCGACTTCCATGGAGCAATTGAAGGAACTTCAACAAATGCTGGAACTGCTCTGCTCACGACTGCATTTGCTGCAGATCGCAAAGCAGTTGCTTCAACCTTTACTCTCTCAACCGGAGATAACTTTGGTGCGGCGCCAGCAATCTCAAGCCAATTTGAAGAAATTCCAACAGTTGAATCAATGAACTCAATGAAGTTCGATGTATCGACTTTTGGTAATCATGAACACGATCGCAACCTTGCACATGTTCAGAAAGTAATTGGGCTATCTGATTTCCAGTGGGTTGCCTCAAACTACAGCTCACTTGAGCCTTTGAAGTCTGGTACAAAATCAGCAAAGAGCTATGTCATTATTGATCGCGGCGATATCAAAGTTGGTGTTGTAGGCGCTAATACTGAAGAAACTCCAGACGTTGTCTTCCCTGGCAACCTCGACTACACCGATGCATCAGGCGCGAAAAAGACTATTGCGATCTCCAACACGGTAGCTGGCGTAAACAAAGCAATTGTTGATGCCAAAGCTGCAGGCGCAAATCTTGTCGTCGCTCTCATTCACGAAGGTTGGTCTGAGAATGCCGATGGTGTCGCTAAAGGCAATCTCATCAATATCGCTAAAGGCATTAAGGGTGCCGACGTTATTTTCGGAGGTCACAGCCACCAGCTCTATAGCAGCGTTAATGCTGCTGCAAATGCCCGTGCAAACACCACGTTGGTAGCGGAAGTTCCCAACGCTGGCGTTTCCTATAACCGGGTTCAGGTATGTCTCAACCCTGGTAATAACAAAGTTGTCGGAACCTCAATCGAAAACGTCACAACATCTGCGATTTCGAAATTGACTCCTGATGCGACCGCTGCAGCACTTGTAAAGAAATACAAGGATCAACTTGTTTCTAAGCTTGACGTAAAGATTGGTCAAGTTTCTGACTTGTTCCCACGTGGTGGATCACCAGCGGTCGAACGCTCTGGTGAAACTCCCATGGGTAACTATTTAGCTGATTTGATGAAGAAGGAATTGAAGACTGACTTTGCTCTTACGAATGGTGGCGGTCTACGCGATACCTTCCCAGCAGCAACCTACAAAGTTGTTGATGCAACTTATAAGCGCCCTGGTGCCGGAGCTACTGGTCCATTTGATGTGACCCTAGGAGACGCAATCTCAGTACTCCCATTCGGCAACTCAGTTGCTGTTGCAACGATCACCGGAACTCAACTGTGGGCTGCTCTTGAAAATGGTGTCTCGCAATTCCCATCTGGTGGTCGATTCCCACAAATCTCCGGATTCAAATTCTCATTTGACTCAACTAAAGCAGTTGGTTCCAGAATTACTGCTGTAACACGAGTTGATGGAACTGCGATCGCTAAGGATGCTAAGACCTACACCGTAGCTACCAATGACTTTATGCTTTACGGTGGCGACGGCTACACGATGCTCAATCCTTCTACCGCTAAATTCCCTGGCAAATTGCTGCTAGATATTTTGGTAGATGGAATTAAGGCTGATCTTGCCGCAAAGCGAGTCACTCAGACTCCTAAGGCTGATGGCCGCATCACCAAGGTTGGCTAACTAACAAACTAGAGAAAAACCGCGCCTCTTCTGGGGCGCGGTTTTTCTTTGCCGACACGCCGATTTAGTTGAAATTTCAATAAAATTGGTTTATTCTTCAACTAATTCTGTACCCCTACGAAAGGAACCCATGGATATCCTCCTTGTGATTGGTCGCGTACTTTTCGCGCTCCTCTTCATCAACTCAGGTATCGCCCACCTCACCAAGCTCGAAGCAATGACCGGCTATGCGCAATTCAAGAAAGTCCCCGCTGCCAAACTCTCGGTCATCGTCACAGGCCTGATGCTCGTCATCGGTGGCCTTTACGTCGCTCTCGGCGTCTATGCAGATCTCGGTGGTCTGCTTCTTGCAATCTTCCTCATTCTCTCCGCATTCATGATGCATAACTTCTGGACTCTTCAAGATCCACAAGCGAAGCAGAACGAGACAATCAGCTTCTTCAAGAATCTTTCTCTAGCTGGCGCTGCGCTCATCATCTTTGTCCTCGTTGGCTCAGGTGTTGACTTCGGCCCTTCTATTACTGAAGGTTTCTTTAACCTCTAGTTAAATCTGGGTGAAACCCCTGTGTGACGAGTAGTCGCGCAGGGGTTTTTCTTTTTTATACCGATACCGTGTGAGAGTGGAGATCCTGCTCGCTATCGCCTGTGGAATTGGAATCGGATCTGTACTCGGATATGTCGGAGCTGGTGGTTCCATGCTGGCAGTACCGGCATTTATCTATATTTTTGGATTAACTCCAGTTGCCGCAACAACCGCATCTTTGATTGTCGTGTTCGTCGGGGCAGCATCAGGAGCTTTGCCAAAGTTACGGCGGAACGAAATTCTTATTAAAGAAGCGCTCGTGATTTGGGCGATTGGCCTAACTACAAATCTCACTGGCGCTTACTTTCTCCCGCAGATTCCCGAGAAAGTTGTGTTGACGGGTTTTGCACTCGTCCTAGTCACGGCCGGTCTTTCGATGTTGATTCCTGGACCTTCACAATCTACTGAGCGAAAAGTTTCTCCGATTGCTCTCATTGTGATTTCGCTCGTTATCGGTGCGCTTACTGGATTATTTGGAATCGGCGGCGGCTTCTTGGCAATTCCAATATTGATTCTCTTTTACAACGTTGCGCCCTCAAAAGCAGCGGGAACATCACTCTTCATCATCATGATCAACACGTTGACTGGATTCTTCGCCCACTTCAGACATTGGGATGAAGTTAATTGGCTCATTCCTTCAATTATTGCCCTCGTTGCTCTCATGGTCTCGCGATACGCATCCCACCATAGTTCTCGCCTCTCCCCCGTCACATTGAAACGTTCCTTTGCATATTTCGTTTTTGCCATTGCATTATTTACCTTATTAGAAACTTGGGTGGTCACATGAACATAAGAAAATTGTCATTCGAGTTTATCGGTACCGTAACTTTGCTTATTGCTGTTGTTGGTTCATCTTTTATGGCTTCATACCTCAAGGCGGATTGGGCTTTGGGATTATTGATTAATGCTTCGGTGACGGCTGCCGTATTGGCAATTATTATTAAAGTCGGCGCGCCCATAAGCGGTGCTCATTTCAACCCTGTCGTATCGCTGACATCGTGGTTGCTGAAGAAATCCACTTTTGGAGAATTTATTTCATATTCTGTCGCACAAGTTGTAGGTGCTGTTATCGGTGTACTCATAGCAAATGCAATGTTTTCATCCGACATTATTGGCTCAAGTTCAATGCAGCGAAGTGGCACCGGACTCTTTATAGGAGAGATTGTCGCAACCATCGGTCTGGTTTATCTCGCACTTTCATCGAATGAGAAGAGCGCATGGAAGCTGATTCCTCTCTGGATTTTTGCAGCTTACTTCTTCACCTCGTCAACATCTTTTGCTAATCCCGCTGTCACAATCTCGCGAGTGCTCACCGAAGCTCCAGCTGGAATCGAACTTAGCTCTGTCGACGCATTTATCCTTGCTCAAATCATTGGTGCGCTGATTGCACTTGTTTTATGGAAAGCTGAGAAAAATGACTAAGCGATCGTCTGTACTTTTTGTATGCGTTCATAATGCGGGTCGTTCTCAAATGGCGGCGGCATATTTGACTCACTTTGCCGGAGATTGGGTGGAGGTACGAAGTGCTGGATCTGCCCCCGCTAGTTCGATTAACCCCGCGGTTGTAGCGGCTATGTTGGAAGAAGGTATCGACATCAGCAAGGAAATTCCCAAGGTACTTACGACGTCGGCGGTCGAACAATCCGATGTCGTCATCACTATGGGTTGTGGAGATGCATGCCCTTTCTTCCCAGGAAAGCGATATTTGGATTGGAAATTGAATGACCCTGCTGGACAAGGAGTTGATGCGGTCCGGCCAATTCGCGATGAGATCAAGTCGCTAGTAAAGGATCTCATCACAACTCTCTAGAATCACTACTTATGGATGGCGTCCTAGAAAAAGCTGCTGTGCAACGTGCGCAGGCAGCGCTCAACAAAAATCAGATGCCCGGAAAAATTACGGTGCTCGCCGACAGCGCGCGTACCGCAGCCGATGCCGCAGCCGCACTTGGAATCCAGGTTGGACAAATTGCATCCTCGCTTGTGTTTAAGCTTCCAGACGAAACTGCGTTGCTTGTCATAACTTCTGGTCGTCATCGTGTTGATACTGCAATGGTTGCTTCACTTCTTGGTGTTGAAAAATTGGGGCGCGCTGATGCAGATTACGTGAAAGAAGTTTCAGGTTATTCCGTTGGCGGCGTCGCTCCAGTTGGATGGATAAATCTCCCCCACACAACTCTTATAGATGAAGCGCTCAATGAATATGACATTGTCTGGGCCGCAGCCGGACATCCGCACGCGGTCTTTCCCACGAGCTTCTCGGAACTACAACGAGCAACAGGTGCCACGCCCGCAAAAGTTGGCGATTAGATGTATCCACTACATCACGAAATATCTGGAACTGGAGAACCGCTAGTTCTCATTCATGGAATGGGATCAGCTAGTACCGCCTGGAAACCTATCCGGTATGAATTGAATCAAGATTTCACCGTTATAACAGTTGATTTACCTGGCCATGGAAAAACTCCCTATGTCAAAGGCCAACCCATGGATCCTCATTCTTTGGGAACATATGTTCTTGAGCAGTTGAGTTCACTAGGGATTGATCGATTTCACCTTGCTGGTAATTCACTCGGTGGTTGGGTCTCATTAGAGATGAGCAGCGCTGCACCAGATCGAGTTCGCTCACTCATCGGAATTGCTCCGGCTGGCTTATGGCTAAACCCTTATAACGCTCGCTACCCCGGCACAGCGGTCGCTCGTTTCCTTGCGCGTTACACAGCGAAGTTGGCGCCGACTGCGCTTCACTTTGAAGCGGCCCGCAAATTAGGTTTTTTTGATGTAAGCCCACGATGGAAAGAATTCAGTTATGAACTCTGTCTTGATGCCACGATGGCCATGTCAACTGCAGAAGGTTATTACCCAGCTTGGGACGGAATGTTAATGAAGCGTTTCGACAGCTTTATTCCTGAAAAAGTTCCAGTCACAATAATTTTTGGTGATACAGATCGGACGCTTCCTGCAACAACATGCCAAGAACGTTCGGTTGCCCCTAGCCACGCAAAGTGGATCATCTTTCCCAACACTGGACATGCACCCATGTGGGATTCTCCCTTAGATGTTATTGATGAAATTAAGAAGACTGTCGCACTTGCCTCATGATTCAGATTTACTTCTGGAAAATCCGTCGTCGCCACATACCGTGGGCGATCGCACGTATGGCTCTTGATCGAATAACTTTGTGGCGGATAGAAAGTATTTCCTTTTGGAAATTGTTAGGTGCTGGCAAAGGTGAAACTTTTACACCGCGCGACGCTGATCCACTTCGGTGGGGACTTCTCATTGTCACGAAACAAGAAAGCCAATCTGATATGAACGAATCCGCAATCGTTAAACGGTGGCGAGAAAAAGCGATTTCGGAATTCTCCGCAGACTTGATTCCGATTTCAGTCCATGGATCATGGTCAAGAAAAGAACCTTTTGCTGGAGTTGAAAGTGCTGATTCGAATTGGAGCGGTTCAATTGCTGCGATTACTCGTGCGCGAATTAAATGGCGTAAGAACTTGGTTTTCTGGAGATCAGTTCCACCAGTTACCTCCAGTCTTCACAATTCCAATGGTCTGATTGCCGCAATCGGCATTGGAGAAGCGCCCATCGGACTTCAGGGAACTTTCTCTTTATGGAGTTCTGCAGATGCGGTTCGCCAATTCGCATATCGGGGTGAGGCTCATAAAGCAGCAATCGCTGCGACCCATCGTGAAAAATGGTACGCGGAGGAGATGTTTGCTCGCTTTGCGGTCACTCGAAGCTCAGGAGATTTGTAAGGCACAATTGCCTTATGTCGATTCGCAACTACCGACCTCGGCGTGATGCGCGACGCTCTATTTCTCCTACTAAAAATTTTTTGCTGATCGCCGTCTTAACAGTTGCACTTGCGCTTCAGATTTCTTATCCACTTGCCGAAGGCGAAACTCTCCGACTCATAACGATAGCTACTGTGTATTGGGCAGCAGGAGCAATGTTGCTCCATGCCCTCTTCGCATATGGATGGAACTATGCGCTGAGATTCCTATTCATCACATTCTTTTATGCTCTTTTAATCGAACAAATCGGAATGCGAACAGCTTGGCCATTCGGCAGTTATGAATATTCGCCAACGTTGGCTTATCAGATTTATGGCGTCCCGCTTGTTGTGCCTTTTGCGTGGGTGATGATGGCGCATCCGATCTTCATTGCGGCGCGTAGGTTGGCACCGAAATTAGTTTTCCTTGTCGGTGGTTATGGATTAATGGCATGGGATTTATTCCTAGATCCACAGATGGTTTCAGCAAGTCGTTGGACGTGGGAGATTTCCGGAAGGACAGTTCCATTCCAACCAGAAATACCACTCTCCAATGCTTTTGGTTGGTTGCTCGCGGGAATGGGTTTGATGGCATTACTCAATATAGCTCTACCAAAAGAACGGCGCTCTCTTGGTTACAGCAGAGCCGTTCCAGAATTCTTTCTAGCTTGGACCTGGATTGGTGGCGTCGTTGCGAATCTATTTTATTTTAATCGCCCCGGAGTTGCTTTTATTGGCGGACTATCACTTGGTTTGATTGTCATCAGCTATTTCATTTCAGTGAAGTTTGGCCGTCGAGACTAATGCTTGATTGGGCTCAAGGGGTTTCTTCGCTACTTGTTTTGTTAATAGCCGCGATCTGCCTCTCCAATCTTCTGCTGGTGAGGCGTATTTCGGCCCACAATCTTGAGGAAGTAGATTCCTCAGTTTCTATTCTAGTTCCGCTGCGAAATGAAGTTAACAACGCTAGTCAAGTGATCGAAAGCCTTCTGCATCAGAACCACCTCAGTGATTATGAAGTGATCGCACTTGATGATGGTTCTGACGATGGCACCGATGAAATACTTCAAAGCATTTCTCATCCGCGATTTAGCTACATACAAGGAAAGAATTTACCTCATGGGTGGTTGGGCAAAAACTTCGCATGTCACCAACTCGCATTGAAATCTCGGGGAGATATATTGGTCTTTGTTGATGCTGATGTCCGTCTCCATTCTTCAGCAGTTAATTCCTCAATTCATTCTATGAATAAATGGAAATGGAGTTTTATCTCTCCATATCCACGACAAATAGCAATTTCATTAATCGAACGCCTTTCTCAACCTCTTCTGCAATGGTCGTGGTTTTCGACTCTGCCGCTTCGTCTTGCTGAGAATCTAAGAAAGCCATCAATGATTGTTGCCAATGGCCAATTCTTTATTGTTACGAAGGACGCTTACATTAAATCTGGCGGACACGAGTCAATCAAGAATGAGGTCTTAGATGATCTAGAACTCGCTCGCTCCCTGATTAAGTCTGGCTTTAAGGGGCACGTAGCCGAAGCATCAGCAATTGCAGAATGTCGAATGTACTCTCAAGGAAAAGAACTCTTTGAAGGATATTCGAAGTCGCAATGGCGTGCCTTTGGAAATCCACTTGGAGCTCTTCTTGCTACCTTACTTTTAATACTCACTTCAATTTTCCCGCTACTTTCAGGACTTTCGGGAAACCTCAATGGTTGGTTTGGCTACTTTGCCCTCGTAGGGACTCGAATTCTTGTGGGAGTGAAAACTCGATCGACTTTAAGCACCGCTTTTCTGCATCCATTAAGTGCAGCTCTCTGGATTTACCTCATCGCTCTCTCGTGGTACCGAAAGATGAATGGAACTCTTCAGTGGCGAGGCAGAACGGTATGAGCCATCACCGACCAACAAGGTCTCCTAAGAAGATCGTCATCGTGGGCGCAGGAATGGGCGGACTTGCGACTGCAACTCGCTTAGCGAAAAAAGGTCATAGCGTCTCAATTTATGAAGCCTCAAGTTTTGCTGGTGGAAAGTGTCGGACAGAGAAAATTGATGGTTACGCATTCGATACTGGCCCATCTCTTCTAACGTTACCCGCGGTCTATCGAGATCTTTTTTTGAAAACTGGCAGCAGACTTGAGCACGTTCTCACACTTCAGCCAGTAGATCCTGCCTTCACATATATTTTCCATGATGGGACCAAGATAGTTTTTCCCAATCTCTCTCACAACGGCACCGTTGCGGCGATATCGGAAGTATTGGGAGAAGAAGCGGGACGGAATTGGCACGCATTACTTCAGCGTGCTGAATCAATGTGGGAAGCTTCGCGAGAATCTTTTATCGAAGGTGAGTTACGGTCCCCGCTCCAGTTGTTGCAGCGACCTACATTCTTACAAGATTTAAGAACTATTTCTCCACTAAAGTCGCTGAGAGCTCTCACCTCCTCGTATACGACTAATCCTTATCTACGAAAAATTATTGATAGATATGCAACGTATACCGGTTCAGACCCCAGAAAAGTTCCAGCCGTGTTATTGACCATTGCTTTCGTTGAAGAAGCGTTTGGCGCGTGGCATATTGAAGGAGGGTTGGGAAAGCTCCCCATCGCACTTGAAGAACGTATCCGTGAACTTGGTGTCGAACTACATCTGAATACAAGAGTGAAAAAGATTATTGTTGAAAATGGAATTGCTTCGGGGATTGAATTATCTGACGGAGGCGTGATTTCAGCCGATATCGTTATTGCTAATGCCGACGCTCAATTAGTCTATAACCAACTTGTTGACCCTCTACCTCAAACGAAATCGCCACGTCGTTCCCTATCTAAATCCACTCCCTCACTATCAGGATTCAGTTTGCTACTCGGCTTAAAAGGAAAGTCCGATCTCAATCATCACACAGTTTATTTCCCTGAGAACTATGACGATGAGTTTGATGCTATTTTTAAGAGAAAAGAGCCGGTGCCAGATCCAGCCATCTATATCTGCAATCCTCACGATAACGCCATGAGGCCCGATAACGAACATGAAAGTTGGTTTGTTTTAATAAATGCGCCTCGACATGAACCGCTCAATGGATGTGATTGGACAAAACCAGGATTGAAGGAAACTTATGCAGAACACATCATTGAATCACTAGAGAAAAAGGGATTAGAGATTCGCTCTCGATTAGAAGTTTGTGAGATTCGAACTCCCGCTGATTTAGAAAGTAGCACCAATGCCCCAGGTGGGTCTATTTACGGAACATCTAGCAATGGCGTTCGCTCAGCTTTCCTGCGCGCAAAAAACAGATCACCAATAAAGAATTTGTACTGTGTAGGAGGTTCGGCACACCCAGGTGGCGGATTGCCACTTGTAGGAATTAGCGCTGAGATTGTTGCAGCAGCGGTCGAAGAAAACGTAGAACAGTAAAAACTGAGATAACTTGTGTCGCGGCCCAGATAATTGAAACTAATTCTGCTATTTGAATATCAAAACTGCGACCTATCAAGACGATAAAGATCATGCTGGCTCGGATTGGTCTTTCAGAGATAGTTACAACTCCAATTTCATGAACTCCAAGACCACCCGCACGAGCTCTCATATATTCCTGAGTAAATGAAGCTACCCAAGCAATCAATACCCACATCAATGGCGCACCAAGTTGATACAGACCAATAACCCATAGCGCCTCAACGACTCGGTCAACAATGGAATCCAGAGCGGCGCCAAATCGAGTGATTCGATGAGAAATTATCGCTAAAGTCCCATCAAGGCCGTCTGCCATTAGCGATAACACCAAGAAAGCAATGGCCCAATCAGTGGCGATGTAATTCAGATATAGGCCCGCAAATATCAGCGACATCAGCGTAAGTGAATTAGGAGTGAGCCGTAATCTAAGGAGTATTCGACAAGTCTTGTAACTTATTGTGAGCCAGCCCCGAACCACCCCAGTGATCGTCGCATTGCCGTGGAGTGAGCTCCATTGCTGAAAAAAATCACTTCGACTCATCACTTGCTTCATGGTCTAAGTCCGATGCGTTTCACAATTTCCAGGGTCGATTTCGCGGAATTCATTGTGTAGAAATGTATTCCAGGAACTCCAAAATCCAGGAGCTCACGGCATAAGGACGTTGCCAAGTCGATGCCAATCTCACGAACTTTCTCTGGATTATTCTCGACGGAACTAATCCGATCTTCTATTTTTGAAGGAATGGGTGTTCCAGAAAGTTCCGCCATTCTTTTTAGTTGCGACACGTTTGTAATCGGAAGCACGCCTGGATATATCGAGAGGCGTGATCCACGTTCCTGCAGTTGATTCACGAGATGGAAATAACGCTCAGCCTCGAAGAAGAATTGGGTGGTCGCAAAAGTTGCGCCTCTTCGCTCTTTCTCGAGAAGGACATCGATATCTTGTTTGAAATTTCCTAGCGATGCTGGGTGTCCATCAGGAAACGCTGCAACACCGACTTCAAAACCTTCAGCAGATGCCAAAGAAACGAGTTCATCAGAATGATTGAAGCCATCTGTAGTGTGAACCCACGGCGCACGAGGGCCACCTTGAGGATCGCCTCGTAGTGCAAGAATTGATTTGATTCCCGATGACGCATATTGATTTAGGATGTTCTTTAATTCAACTCTGCTCGAACCAACACAAGTTAAGTGAGCAATGGTGGGAATACCCGTGCGTGAGGTTATTTCGGTTGTGCATCGAATTGTTCGATCACGAGAGGATCCGCCTGCGCCATATGTCACAGAGACGAAATCAGGCGACGCTTCATTGAGGGCATCAAGAGCGTTCCATAAGCGAGTTTCGCCCACTTCATCTTTGGGCGGAAAGAACTCAACTGAGAATGTGGGCGCGCTAGACATATAGCGGGAGGGTACCGTTGCGCCGTGGCTTCTCAAGAATTAACCGAGTTACGAGCTTCAATAGATTCGATTCTCGATGAATTTACCAAGGCTAGAAGTCGAGCGCTGACGGATATCGGTTCTGAACTTCAACCAGTTGCCTCTGCTATGAGCGATTTCATCACAGACGGTGGTAAAAGATTTCGGCCCATCTTTGCATTCTTGGGTTATCTGGGAACTGGAGCCTCCCCTCGCCACGAAGTTTTGCGCGCTTGCACCGCGCTGGAGCTAGTTCATGTCTGCGCCCTGATTCATGATGATGTGATGGATGGTTCAGACACCAGGCGCAACAAACCCGCGATTCATAAATTATTCCAATCGCTTCATGATGATCAGTCGTACAAAGGTGACTCGGAAAGATTTGGATTGGCTTCCGCCATCTTGCTAGGAGATTTAGCTTTGGTTTGGGCAGATCGCCTATTGGTGGAATCTGGAATTAGTCGTGAAGAATTCATCAGCGCTCAAGACGTTTTCTCCGATATGCGTGATGAATTGATGGCTGGACAATACCTTGACGTACTTGAAGGTGCGCTCGCCACCACAAGCGTAGAGCGGTCACTCAAAGTTGCACGATTCAAATCAGGGAAATATTCGATTGAAAGACCGCTGCACTTCGGTGCCGCCCTTGCCGGCAAGCCAGAATTTAACGACGCATATTCTCGATTTGGACTGCCACTTGGTGAAGCCTTCCAATTAAGAGATGATGTTCTTGGAGTCTTTGGTGATCCGAAAGTTACTGGTAAACCCGCTGGCGATGATATTCGCGAAGGAAAGAGAACTGTATTGATTGCCGTCACCATGGAAAATGCCGATCAATCACAGAGAAAGACAATGACTGAAGCTCTGGGAAATTCCTTGCTGGCCGAAAGCGATGTTGCTCAAGTCCAAGAAATCATCATTAAAACTGGCGCTCTTGATGAAGTTGAGAAGCTCATCACAACTTTGACTCAGGAATCTATTTCTGCGTTGCGACAATCCCCTATCGACGAGAAGATTCGCACGGTTCTCGAGGAAATGTCAGTAATAGCCACTCAACGGAGCGTCTAATTTGCGCACAGTAAAAGGTAAAACCGATCACGTCATTGTCGTTGGCGCTGGGCTTGCAGGATTGAGCACTGCATTGCGACTCGCAGGTGCCGGCCGAAAAGTCACAGTGATTGAACGTGAATCGGTTCCCGGTGGTCGAAATGGCCTTCTAAATAAAGAAGGTTACTCCTTTGATACGGGACCGACTGTGCTTACGATGCCGGATCTCATCAATGATGCGCTAAGTTGTGTTGGAGAAAAGCTTGAAGATTGGCTTGAACTTATTCCACTTCAACCGCTTTATCGCGCTTTTTATGCTGACGGCTCACAACTTGATGTACATGCTGATACATCACAAATGGAAGCCGAGATTGAAAAAGTAATCGGAGCCGATGAAGCAATGGGCTACCGACGTTACGTAGATTTCGTCACGAAGCTTTATAAGTATGAAATGCATGATTTCATCGATAAGAATATCGATACCCCTTTCAATCTTTTAACTCCGAATCTCGCGCGATTAATCGCACTCGGCGGTTTCCGTCGACTAGCCCCAAAGGTCTCCCAATTCCTTAAAGATCCACGAACTCAGAAGGTTTATTCCTTTCAAGCGATGTATGCGGGAGTCTCACCACAACAAGCACTTGCTATATATGCCGTGATTGCATACATGGACTCTGTAAATGGAGTCTTCTTTCCTAAGGGCGGAATGCATGCAGTACCGAGGGCGCTCGCTGCCGCAGCAGAAAAACATGGCGTAACTTTCAATTACAACACAACAGTTGAACAGATTGAGAAGCGTGGCGCAAGAGCTTCAGCAGTCATTACTTCTAGCGGTGAGCGAATCGAATGTGATGTAGTCGTACTTAATCCTGATTTGCCTGTGGCGTGGCGCGACCTACTGGGCAAGACTCCACTTTCAATTAAACGTTTGAATTACTCACCTTCATGCGTGACTATTTTGGCAGGGTCTTCCAAGAGCTATGACCACCTCGCCCATCACAATATTCACTTTGGGGAATCATGGGATGGCGTCTTTGATGAACTAATCAAAAAGCGCACTTTAATGACTGATCCGAGTTTGCTTGTGACGGTTCCTTCAAAAGATGATCCTTCTCTTGCTCCAAAAAATAAACATAGTTATTACATTCTCTTCCCTACTCCCAATCTCGATGCTGATATTGATTGGAAGAAGATGAAGAATGTTTATAAAGATCAGATGTACAGAACTATGGAAGAACGCGGCTACTCCGACTTTGCTAACTCAGTGGAAGTCGAACATGTAACAACTCCTCTAGAGTGGGAAGCAATGGGGCTCGAACGTGGCGCTCCATTCGCCAGTGCGCACACCTTCTTCCAGACTGGACCTTTCCGACCACGAAACATGGCAGCCGGATTTGAGAATGTTGTTTTCACGGGAAGTGGAACTCAACCTGGCGTCGGAGTCCCTATGGTTCTTATCTCCGGTCGCCTCGCTGCGGAAAGAATCGTCGGACCTGTTCGTTAACTATGGACGAATTAACTGCCGCAGGCATTACCGATTCTGCGCTCCGAGATTCTTATAAGGAATGTAAACGACTAAACTCATTACATGGCAAAACATATTATTTAGCCACACTGCTTCTGCCTAAAGCAAAACGTCCTCATGTGCATGCACTGTACGGCTTTGCACGTTATGCCGATGAAATCGTTGATGATCTCTCTTCGACACTCTCTCCTACGGAGAAAAGTGATGTGCTTCGACGTTGGAGCGATCAACTTTTGCAAGATATTGCCAATGGTAGAAGTCATGACCATATTGGGCGAGCTCTCGTTGATACAGTCCAACGATTCAATATCCCCATTTCATACTTTGAGGCTTTTCTACACTCCATGGCCATGGATCTCACCGTTACAAGTTATGAAAGATATGAAGACCTCATGGAGTATGTATATGGTTCTGCAGCAGTAATTGGACTTCAGATGGTTCACGTGCTTGGAACAGTGAAAGATAATAAATCCGATGCCCTAATACCTGCCGAGAAACTAGGAATCGCCTTTCAACTTGCAAATTTCATCCGTGATGTTGGTGAGGATTTAGATCGGGGCCGGGTTTACCTTCCGCTGCAGGAATTGAAGCAATTTGGGGTTTCCCGAGAGATGCTCGAAAAAAGAGTTCTTACGCCACAGATTATTGAAGCGCTCAAATTCCAAATCGCTCGTGTTAAGACCTTGCAACAAGAGGCGAATGCTGGCATCGAACTTCTATCACCCGATTCTCGGCCATGCATCAGAGCCGCAAGTGAGTTGTATTGCGGAATTGTCGATGAAGTAGAGAAAATCGATTACAACGTTTTTGAGAAGCGAGCCAAAACTTCGACTTTCAGACGCGCATCCGTCGCCTTTCCAGCCTGGCTTCAGGCGCATGCCGCGCGTTAATTAGTCCAGTCAAATACTCCGCGCCCAGAAAATCACTCGCTACTATTTAAAAGTGAAGAGTAGGCTGACCATGCCCGTAATCATCTTCATACTTATGATGAGCCTTGTACAAACATTTGCTGCAACCCCGCCAAAGCCCGGCACGAAGTGTTCAAAATCTGGTCAAACCACAGTTTACGCAGGAAAAAAATATACCTGTGCAAAAGTGGGCAAACAATTGATTTGGAGTAAAGGTGTGTCTGTTTTAAGTACGCAGACTAAGCCAACGAATTCTCCAAGCGCTTCACCTCCTTCGATAATTTCCCCAGTAGAAGCTACATCTAATCCAAACGCCTCCGCGTCACCGAGTGCAACAGTTCCATCGAAAGCACCAAGCTATATTCAATCAGACCCACTTGCAAAAGCAGAAGAATGTAAATTGTCAGATAAAAGAGAGAATACTTCGTTAAATTTAAACCATTATGAGAGAAATAATGGTTTTCCTTTGCAAGGCGCCACACTTCCAACGAGTGGTACGGCACGCTTCGTAACTTTCCTTGTAGATTTCCCAGACGCACCAGGCAGTCAAGAGGACCTAATACGGGTTCGAGCCCAAGAGAAATTTTTTATTCAATGGTTCTCTGATGTTTCTCGTGGAAAATTGAAAGTAGAACTTCAAACCCTCGATCGATGGTTTCGCGCACCAAAGCCATCTACTGAGTATGAACTAACAAATGCCAATTACGGAAACCACCCCGATATAGCGCAACAATTCATAAACCTCACTGGCGATTCATTTACCTGGGATCAAGTAAATACATTCATGATTCACTTTCCAGACTCACAAAAAAGCAAACTTCAAAGCGCTCAATTAGGAAGAAATGTTTCCATAAGAACTTCGCAAGGAACAAAAATCCTGAATTATCAATTCTATGGCGTGCCACAACATGAAACTGCGAAGTTATTTGCTAAAAAATATCCATATTATTGGGCTGGCCAGTGGATTCACGAATCACTACATGACCTAGGCTTAACGCTTCATGCTCCCGGCAATGGCCTGGATACTGGAGTTGGCCAGAGCCAAGCAAGTTATTCCCTAATGCTGGATGCATGGGAGCAATTCAAATTAGGTTGGATTACGGATGATGAAGTCTTCTGCGCTCCCAAAACGAAGTTGAACCAGAGCGTTATCTACCTTCGTCCGCTCGAAGATGTCCAAACGGGATATCGAATTTTAATTATTCCAATTTCTGAGAAGCAGGCTTTGGTTGTTGAGTCTAGAAGACCACAGGGCTTGTCTTCTGGTTGGCCCGATTCTATGCGCGGAATTTTTGTTTATCGAATTAATACATCAGTGGTAACTGATAGAAGTCAAGAATTCAATGGCAGTGGCCTAGACAATGGAAATAATCCCAAATACGAAAAATGGGCATTCTATCTAAGTGCGAGTGAACGGATTATCGATGCTAGTTTGCCTGCTTCAAAGCTAAACCCCGAAAAGTACTATCAAGAGTGGCTAATTCGAGAGGGTGAATCGGTGATATCAGATGGTGTGAGGATTTCTTTGAAGCAATCAGGTGCAAACGACGTTGTAGAGATCGCAAAATCATAATATCTAATTGCGCTGAACGCCTTTCTTGCCCCAGTAGATCCATAGTGAAATTGTCACAGTGATCATCGAAAAACCAAAGAATAAGTCTTCTATCGGCGCAGCTGCGATACGAGTTCCGATAATGACATCATCGTCGTACGTGAGAATTCCTCGTGAAGTTAGCCACCAATTAGTTATGAGTTGAAAGAAAAGCATGATCGAGTAGGCGTTCCAAAAACTCTTTCGAGTCACCATCTTTGAGCGCGTCACAAAGAGATCAAATAAAATCGCGAACACTGTCATCAATAGAGCCAATTGTGTGTAGGTCATTGTTCATCTCCGAAAATCCACTGCTTTTTTACAGCGCGAACCGCTTCAATTGTCATCAATCCCGCAAGAGGAACAATAAAGAAAAAGAGGAACTCTTCGAGTGGAATTCCTGAAGGTCCATAGATACCAACAACTTGGCTCATATCAAAAAACCAATGTCCTGAGCGCACTGCGTAGTAATCCCAGGCAAGAAAAGTAATTGCTACAGGAATGATGCTAAGGAGCGCTCGTTTCATACGCCGTAAAACGCCAACTTTGAATACTACTTCTAACCAGAAGGATCCGATGACCGTGAAGAGAAGCATCGCAAAGTAACTGAACTTGAGCACGCCTTATGCTAATGTTTCGTTTCATCGGGAGCCAAAAGTTGGCTGAGAGGACCTTTCGAGGTCGACCGCTAGACCAGTTCGGTAATGCGAATTGGAAGGGAGCACAATGTCGGTTTTGTTCACGGCGTGGGGTTATGGCGTCACATATCTTGAATTTGTCTCAGTTCTCACTTCTCTCATTGCTGTTTTCCTAGGCGCTCTTGGCGCACGAATTACCTGGCCTTGGTGGTTGTTGAGCAGCGCGTTATATGCACTCTTCTTCTATCAAGTAGATCTTTACGCCAGCGCGATCCTGCAGTTCGTATTCATTGCAGCAGCAATATGGGGTTGGTTTGGTTGGAAAGCTTCTGGAGCTGAACCACGATATATGGTGATAAAAGAGCGCACGCTGTGGTTGATCGTTCTTATAATTCTGTGGCTTGTGAGCGCACCTGCTTTGGCCGACATCGGTGCGGCCGCTACCTGGCCCGATTCATTTCTATTAGTTTCCAGCACTATTGCACAAGTTATTATGGTGCTTCAAAGAAATGAAACGTGGATTCTCTGGTTAGTGATAGATGCATTTGGAACATATCACTATGCCAATCAGGGATATTGGTTTACATCCGTTCTCTACGGAGTTTTCACAATCATCGCAGGTTTTGGTTGGTATCGATGGCTTGCCCTAACTCCTAAGGTCGCCTAAATCCCGCAATGGAACAACTATCACTCTCTGCAATTATCCAATTAATAAATTCTGGTGATCGCCGAAATAATCACTGTCGAATAATTGCCATTGATGGTCCCGCTGGAGCAGGTAAATCAACTCTGGCTTCTCGAATCCAGAGCGGTCTTGATGATTCAAAAGTCGCAGTGGTTCATATGGATGATCTTTATGCGGGATGGAAAAATGCGCTCACGTCAACTCTTACTCGTACTTTAGAAAATAACATTGCTGCTCCAGCATTTGAAGGGAAGTCTGTTGAGTATCGGAAATATGATTGGTTCAACAATCGCTTTGGAGAGTATCTTCGAATTGATGCGCCGGACCTACTGATTCTGGAGGGGGTTGGCGCAGGACAAAAAGTCATTCGCAAGTATCTCGATCAATTAATTTGGATTGATATCGAACCAGAAATTGGCTTAGCCCGTGTTTTACAGAGAGATGGGGATTACTTGGAAACGGAGATGAGAGTTTGGCAAATGCGTGAAAGCGAACACTTTCAGCGCGACAACACTCGCGATTGTGCGACTATCCGCATTGATGGGAAGCGCTTCATCTAAAATCTCTACGTGTCAGACTTAACCGGCGAAGTCATTGATGGCCGATATCAGCTCACTCGAATAGTTGCTTCGGGCGGTATGGCCACAATCTATGCAGCGCTAGATTTGAGACTCGATCGACACGTCGCAGTGAAAGTTATGCATCCTCACTTGGCGCAGGATGAACAGTTTGTAACGCGATTTATTCGGGAAGCAAAAGCAGCTGCTTCTTTGTCGCATCCAAATATCGTCTCTGTTCTGGATCAGGGCTGGAATCAGGGTGGAGCACCATGTGTCTTCATCGTGATGGAACTTGTTGAAGGCGCAACGCTGCGAGATTATTTGCATGAGCAAGGCGCGCTTTCTGTGGAGCGGGCGTTACAAATTATGGCACCTGTTGCAAGTGCACTTGCTGCTGCCCATAAATTAGGAATCGTTCATCGCGATATCAAGCCTGAAAATATTCTGGTATCTACCGAAGGTCGCATAAAGATTGCAGACTTTGGTTTGGCACGCGGCGCTTTATTGGGAAATACCATGACCGCAGAATCAAGTGTGATTTTAGGCAGTGTCTCTTACCTCTCCCCTGAACAGGTACAACGTGGAGTTGCTGACGCCAGGAGCGATGTGTATTCGCTTGGAATTGTCTTATTCGAAGTTCTCACTGGACAGAAGCCCTATCAGGGCGATGATCCAGTTCAGATTGCAATTCGACATGTAAATGAAAGAGTTCCCGCACCTTCTACAATCAATAGTTCACTCTCCTCAGATGTCGATTCACTTGTTTTGAGTGCAACAGATATTGATCCAGATAAAAGACCAAAAGATGCCGGCGTCCTCTTGGAGCGAATTCGAGAACTCTCCGAGAAATTAGATCCTAGAAAGCGACAGCTCAGCCTTGAACTGGATTTACCTCCCTTACCGATTAAAACTCCAACTAAAGATAAGAAGTCAAAATCAACTGCTGTAACGCCTAAAGAGGAGAGCCCTGTGAAAAAGGAAAAGACCGCTTCAACTAAGAAAAAGCTCTCATCTCGCGTTCAACGTAATCGCAGAATTGCAGCACTAATAGCGATTCTCATCGGAGTCGGGGTTTGGTATGGACTTGTTGGACCTGGTTCAAAAGTAGTTGTTCCCTCACTTGCAGGCTTAACTGTCAAGGAAGCAACTGCAACGCTAAGAGATCTGGGACTTAACCTTGATGTGGCTACCGAGGAATTCAGCGAAGAAATCCCCGAAGGTAAAATCATTACTTCAAATCCTGCAGGCGGCGGTCGAGTCTCTCCCAGCGGATCTGTCGATGTGACGCTTTCGAAAGGTAAGGAGCGTTACGCAGTTCCTAATCTCCAGGGCCTTAAGCAAGATGTCGCTGAACAGCAATTAAAAGAGAACAAACTCGTCATTGGTGAAATCAAAGAGGAATATTCAACTGAGTTTCCTAAAGGCTTCATCATGCGATCTGAACCTGTTGCCGGGGAACGCGTGAAGCGAGAGAGTCAAGTAACAATTTATATTTCTTTAGGAGTCGAACAGATTGCGCTTTCGGATTACAAGGGCAAGAGCGGTGAACAGGCCCTAAATGAACTTACAGATGAGGGTTTTGAAGTAAAAACAAAATACGTTTATAGCGAAGTTTTGCCTATCGGAGCGGTCATTAGCCAAACACCAGGAGCTGGAGAGGCAGATAAGGGCAGCACGATTACCCTGCTTGTTTCCAAAGGTTCGGAGTTCGTGGTAATTCCAAATATCAAACTCATGAAGGCAGGAGAGGCGATAAAAGTAATTGAAGATCTCGGACTCAAAGTTAAGAAGCCGAATATTAGGAATTGGGAGAAGAAACTAGTGAAAACCATCTCCCCCGCAGTAGGAACGAAGGTTAAGCGTGGCTCTACCATCACAATCACTGTAGGGTGATTGAGTGCCGCCATCAGCCAAGAAATCTGATCAATCGCTCCAACGCAAACCGCGTCTCGGCGCGCATGTCCCTACCTCTGGTGGAATGGCGAAGCGTTCCATTGAATATGCCCAAACCATCAAGGCAGAGGCAATTCAAGTCTTCGCGTCTAATCCACGAGGTTGGGCGATGCCAGAAGCAAACAGAGATGCAGATGCCGCATTTGTAGAGAAGGCAGCAAAACTTAATATCGAAACGTATGTCCACGCACCATTTCTCATTAACTTAGGTTCACCAACTGAGGGCACTTACAAAAACTCGCTTGCTTCGACAGCTTATTCTTTAAAGCGCGGTCGTGATATCAAAGCACTTGGCGTAGTTATCCATACCGGCAGCGCAGTTGATGAGAGTCATGTTAAGCAAGCATGGAAACAGATTCACGATGGAATGATGCCGATTCTCGAAAAACTCGATGATCAAGATCCTTGGCTCTTACTCGAACCGACCGCTGGTCAAGGTCAATCTCTGGTAAAAAAACTTGATGATTTAACACATTACTTCGAAGCGCTGGAATGGCATCCTAAAGTCGGTGTCTGTCTCGATACTTGCCATGTCTTTGCCGCGGGTCACGACATCAAATCAAAGGGTGGCATGACAAAGACTATAGATTTGCTTGTCGACGTCGCCGGCTCAGAACGCATTCAACTTATCCACGCTAATGATTCCATGGATGTTCTGGGTTCCCTCAAAGATAGACATCAAAATCTCGGAGATGGCGAAATTGGAGTGAAGCCGTTCGAAGAATTATTAGCACATCCAGCCGTAGCAAATGCTCCGCTGATTTTGGAAACTCCTGGAGAAGAACGTGAACATGGCAAAGAAGTTGCGCTATTGAGAAAGATGCGCGATAAATAATGCAGATGAAATTAGCGCCTTGGGCGCTTCTCGCAGTATCGGCGATGTGGGGAATCTCTTTCGTATGGATGAAAGATATTCTCGATCAGCAGGATGTGTATAGCTTCTTAACCTCTCGCTTCATTGTCGCAGCCGCCGCCATGATTGCACTGAAGCCAAAAATAATCCGACAATTCTCTAGGGAGCTAGTCAGTAAAGGGCTCATCATTGGAATGGCCCTTGGTTCTGGATATATCTTTCAAACTCTTGGACTCGAGCGCACAACTCCAGCAATAACAGGTTTCATCACTGGACTCTATGTTGTCGCTACTCCGTTACTAGCCTCAATATTCCTCAAAGAGCGGCTCACAAAAGTGATGTGGAGTTATGTTTTTCTTGCCGTCTTGGGGCTTGGAATATTGTCTGTAAAGGGGTGGAGCGTTGGAGTTGGTGAAATCTTTGTTCTCATCTCAGCGAACCTCTTTGCAGTTCATATCATTCTCTTGGGTTCCTGGAGTAAGAATTTTGATGCCTATGCACTTACTGTGATGCAATTAATTGGATGCGCATTACTCGCATCAGTTCCTGCAACGCTCAACGGATACGTTGCTCCCCCAGATAATCAGGTGTGGGGCGTAATTCTCTTCACTGCGATCTTTGCTACAGCGTTCGCTTTTGTCATCCAAACCTGGTCACAAGCCAGAATCTCCACGACAAAAGTTGCAGTCATCTTGACGATGGAGGTCGTTTTCGGTGCGCTCTTCTCCGTGATGTATGGAATGGAGCCTTTCACTTGGCGACTCGCTCTTGGAGGCGGGCTGGTGCTTATTGCAATGCTGGCGATTGTGCAGCCTCGAGTTTCAACTTCTTCTCAAGCCTGAGATTATCTGCTTATGACACATCAGGATCATGTGATTGACCTTAGGTCAGATACCGTCACGCGACCATCGCCTGAAATGCGTGCTGCGATCGCGCAAGCACCTGTTGGCGATGATGTTTATAGCGATGATCCAACTGTCAACTCTCTGGAAGAAAGGGTTGCTGCGCTCTTCGGTAAAGAAGCGGCAGTCTTTACGCCCACAGGTTCCTTAGCCAATCAATTAGCTATTCGAATGTTGGTCTCACCTGGCGAAGAGCTGATTTGCGAAACAAACTCACACATTGCGCGCGCAGAACTGGGAGCGGCTGCAGTCTTTAGCGGAATCACGACTCGAACGTGGTTAGCCGAGCGTGGCTTACTAAAAGCATCAGATGCAATGCTCCTTGCAAAGCCGAACTCCGGTCCATATCTCGTATCCACGACTGCGATTGCAATTGAAAATACCCATAATTTTGGCGGTGGAAGTGTCCAACCAATCTCTGAGATTGCAGAGCTACGGAACGCTTCTTTGAAACTTGGTATGGCAATGCACCTTGATGGCGCAAGAATTTGGAATGCTCATGTTGCATCTGGCATTTCATTTTCTGAATATGGAAAGTATTTCGACACCATCAGCGTCTGTCTCTCTAAAGGATTGGGTGCGCCCGTTGGTTCACTCATGCTCTCCACCAAAGAAAGAATTGCCAAAGCGCGCGTATGGCGCAAGCGCTATGGAGCCGGGATGCGACAAATTGGAATTCTTGCAGCTGCTGGACATTTTGCTTTAGATAACAATATTCCCAGCCTCGCCGAGGATCATCGTCGAGCAAAAAAATTAGCGCAGGCTTGCCACGCCAGCGCATCAAACTCAATTGATCCTGCCACTGTTCAGACGAATATCGTAGGACTAGATCTCACAGGAGCAACACAAAGCGCTAATGAATTCGCTGCTGCCGCGCGCGAAAAAGGTTTGTGGATCAGCGCTCTAGGGCCAACATTCGTTCGCCTTGTAACGCACCGAGATATTAATGATGCTCACATCGAAAGAGCGTCTGAGATTTTGCAGGGCCTACTTGATCGCGCCTTCGTGGCGAAGTAACCACTCTTTATATTTCAAACCATAGGCGTAGTTCCCCAAGGCCCCACCTGTCTTTACTATGCGATGACATGGCACAACCACAGCAATGAGATTGCGGGCACATGCGCTTCCCGCTGCTCTGACGGCATCTGGTGAACCAGCTTTTCTTGCTAAATCTGCATAAGAAATTACCTTGCCCGGCGTTACTCGTCGCATGCCCTTCCACGCTAATTGCGAGAACTTCTCTCCCGGTTGGTCTACTGTGATTCCATCTATTGCACTCAGATCCCCATCAAAATAGTCGCTGAGTAATTGAGAAATGGCGGGAATTGAACTGACTTTTTTATAGTCAGATGCTTTGTCAGCATGCGATAACCCATATTGCAATTTTTCGTGAGATTGAAAACCTGCGGCCAGAAGTATCTGATCTCGCGAAATTAGAGAGAGCGCCCCGATTGGAGTTTTCAAACTTGAGCGCAGCAGCATGACTGCACTGTATTCCTCACTTACAAATTTGGAAATACGGTGTTGTGAATTTACTTTCGATCTCGGAGCATCTCAGCAACGAGGAATGCGAGTTCGAGCGATTGGGTGTGATTAAGACGTGGGTCGCACGCGGTTTCATAACGCGTAGCCAGGTCTTCATGCGAAATCTCCTCGCCACCCCCAACGCACTCTGTGACGTCATCACCGGTCAATTCGATATGAATTCCTCCGGGGTGCGTTCCGAGCTTGTGGTGAACCTCAAAGAAGCCCTTTACTTCATCAAGAACATCATCGAATTTCCGAGTCTTATATCCGCTTGGAGCTTCATACGTATTGCCATGCATCGGGTCGCAAACCCAGAGTACTTTCGCCCCAGATTTAGTGACTGTATTAACGAGTGGCGGAAGTACAGTGCGAATATTGCCTGCACCCATGCGCGTAATGAAAGTCAGACGCCCAGGTTCGTTATCAGGGTTAAGTTCTTTGATCATTGTCAACGCATCATCACCAGTCGTTTTAGGTCCTAGTTTTACGCCGATGGGATTCTTGATTTTCTTTGCGAAATCCATATGAGCGCCATCTAATTGGCGAGTGCGCTCTCCAATCCAAACAAAGTGCGCAGAAACATCGTATGGCAGTCCAGTTCTCGAATCGATACGCGTCAGAGCTTTTTCGTATTCAAGAATTAGCGCCTCATGGCTCGAATAAAAGTCAACCGTTTTGATTTCCTCAGGATTAATTCCTGCGCTACGCATGAATTCAAGAGCTCTTCCGATTTCATTTGCCATCTGTTCGTAACGAGCACCAACGCTAGAGTCTTTTACAAATCCTTTATTCCATTCGTGTACAAGTCTTAAGTCAGCAAAGCCTCCTTGTGTGAATGCTCGCACTAAATTTAGAGTCGCAGATGACGTGTGATAAACCTTCACTAAACGTTGTGGATCTGGAGTCCGTGCGCTCTGACTGAATTCCAAATCGTTGACCGCATCTCCTCGATAAGCAGGAAGGCTAACGTCGCCACGTTTTTCAATGTCATTGCTTCGTGGCTTTGCGAACTGGCCCGCCATTCGACCAACTTTGATTACCGGAAGGCTTGCGCCGTATTGAAGCACCGCCGCCATCTGCAAGATTGTTTTGATTCGATTACGAATCGAGTCTGCGGTAGCGCCAGCAAAAGTCTCGGCACAGTCTCCACCTTGTAGCCAAAAAGCTTTGCCGTCCGCAGCTTCGGCGATTTTTGATTTCAGGTTGTCGCATTCACCAGCAAAAACGAGTGGAGGTAAAGACTTTAGCTCTAAAACAGCCTTCTCGAGCGAACTCTGATCTGGCCATGCAGGTTGTTGCGCTGCTACTCGGCTCGCATCAAAGAGCGAATCAAGTGAAGTAGATTGGCTCGACATAATGGTTAAGGGTAGGGAAAGTCAGTCCGAAGGCGAAGACCTATTAACCGAAGAAGACTTCTGCTTCGGCAAGAAGGGCAGGGTCAACAGTCTTCAACTTCTCCGTTGCAGATGCCAAGGGAACTCGCGCAATAGTCGTGCCATGTAGCGCGACCATCTTGCCCCAATCTCCATCATGAGCTGCTGTGATGGCGTGTAGACCGAATCGAGTCGCAAGAACGCGATCAAAGGCAGTGGGCGTTCCGCCGCGTTGGATGTGCCCAAGAATTGAGGTGCGAGCTTCGGTACCAGTTCGCTTTTCAATCTCTTTTGCCAGCCACTCGCCGATGCCCGATAACTTCACGTGCCCGAATGCATCAAGAGTTCCATCTTTTGTGACCATGTCCCCATCTTTTGGAAGGGCACCTTCAGCCACAACAATAATCGGCGCATATGACTGCTCGAAACGAGATTCTACGTACTTACAGACTTTGTCGATATCAAAGGGAACTTCGGGAATCAAAATGCACGATGCGCCTCCAGCAAGACCCGAGTGAAGTGCAATCCAACCTGCGTGACGGCCCATAACTTCAACAATAAGAGCACGGTGATGAGATTCGGCGGTAGTGTGAAGTCGATCAATCGCTTCCACTGCAATATTGACGGATGTATCAAATCCAAAAGTGTAATCGGTGTTATTTAAATCATTGTCGATAGTTTTTGGAACGCCAATTACTTTGACGCCAAGCGCATCGAGCTTAGTCGCAACGCCAAGAGTATCTTCGCCACCAATAGCGATGAGAGCATCAATATTCATTTTTGCGAGATTCTCTTTAATACGTTCGACTCCATTCTCAATCTTGAATGGATTGGTGCGAGATGAACCAAGAATCGTTCCACCGCGAGGCAAAATTCCACGAGTCGCAGCGATGTTAAGTGGCATTGTCAGGCCCTCAAGAGGTCCCTTCCAACCATCTCTAAAACCGACGAATTCATAGCCGTACTCTTTTTCACCTTTGCGAACAACCGCACGAATAACTGCATTGAGACCTGGACAATCTCCGCCGCCAGTGAGCACACCAAAACGCATAGTGACTTATCTCCGATATGTGATGGATTGAGGATCAACTTTGACCCAGGTTCCGAAGTCTACCTCATGCGCTTAAAGAAGAGCTTCTTAGCGTGTGACGGTGATGCCTTTGCCGACAACCACTATTCCACCTGTTGAAACAGTGAATCTTTCACGATCTCGTTCCAGATCAAATCCAATCATCGCGCCCGGTTCGACAACTACGCTTTTATCAAGGATTGCATTGCGAACTTTGGCATTTTCACCAATTTTAACTGAAGGCATTAAAACAGAATTTTCAACAACAGAATCCCTTCCCGCATATACATCATACGAAGCGACCGTCCTGCGTAGCTCTCCGCCAGAAATAATTGATCCCGCCCCCACTACCGAATCGAATGCTATTCCACGTTCTGAGAATTTAGCTGGCGGCAGAGAAGGTGGGTTAGTGAGGATTGGCCATTGTCTGTTGTATAAATTAAAAATTGGAAGTGGTGAAACTAAATCCATATGCGCATCAAAGTAAGAATCAATAGAACCTACATCACGCCAATAACCTTTGTCTCTTTCAGTTTCACCAGGTACTTCGTTATTTGCGAAATCGTAAACTTTTGCTAGGCCAGCCTTCGTCATCGCTGGAATGATATTTCCGCCAATATCGTGTCGACTATCTACATCTTCCGAGTCGAGAATGAGAGCTTCTTCCATTGATTCGCGACGGAAAATGTAATTACCCATGGAGACCAGCGCAAGATCCGGGTGTCCAGGCATAGCTGGTGGGTTAGTTGGTTTTTCATGAAACGCCTTAATGGTGATTCCATCGTCTGCCAATTCGATAACTCCAAATTCTGAAGCTTCGGATCTTTTCACTCGAATTGCAGCGACTGTTACGCCAGCACCTGTCTGAAGATGTTGCTGATACATTTGATCTGGATTCATTCGATAAACGTGGTCGGCGCCGAAAACAATCACATGCTTTGGATTTTCATCATGGATCAAATTGAAATTCTGGAGAATCGCATCTGCACTTCCGGTATACCAACGTGGACCTAATCTCTGTTGCGCAGGAACTGGAGTGACGTAGTTACCTAATAAATTGGACATACGCCACGTCGTAGTGATGTGACGATCGAGAGAATGAGATTTGTATTGGGTAAGAACGGCAATTCTAAGAAAACCTGCATTTACGAGATTAGAGAGAACAAAATCCACTAAACGATATGAACCGCCAAATGGAACCGCTGGCTTTGCGCGATCTGCAGTTAGTGGCATCAAGCGCTTACCTTCACCACCAGCAAGAACGATTCCAAGTGGAAGATCTAAGCGCGCCATGCTCTAACGATACTCTTGGTATGTGAGTAATACGAAGGTCAGAGTAGGCATGATCACAAAGGAATGGCCGCCCCATATTTATGGAGGAGCAGGCGTGCACGTCACCAATTTGGTCTCAGCGCTTACATCGAATCCCATGATTTCAGCCGATGTGCATTGCTTTGGACCGAAAAGGAGCGATGCATCGAATTATGAACTTAGTGGCGAACTTTCCAAGATAAATCCCGCTCTTCAGGCGTTGCTCATCGACAGCGACATCGCATCACGTTTGGGAGGCATTAATCTTGCACATTCCCATACGTGGTATGCAAATCTCGCTGGCTTTTTAGCATCACGGGAATTTGGCATACCTCATGTCGTGACTGCTCACTCCTTAGAACCACTTCGTCCTTGGAAAGCTGAGCAACTTGGAGGTGGATATCAAATCTCTTCCTGGGCTGAGCAAATCTCTTATGAGAATGCCGCTGCGATTATCGCAGTGAGCGACGGAATGCGTGCAGATGTCCTTCATGCATATCCGAATGTGGATCCTTCAAAAGTTCACACCATTAGAAATGGCGTTGATACTCAGCGATTTAAACCTGAAACAGATGAATCGTTTCTTAAGCAATTAGGAATTGCTTCACCTTATGCAATCTTTGTCGGTCGTATTACACGTCAAAAAGGCTTAGCTCATCTGTTGCGCTCGTGGCGTCAAGTCTCACCTGAGTTCTCCCTAGTGCTTGCAGCCGGTAGTCCTGATGAACCCGCTATTGGCGCGGAAGTCGAAAGTCTTATCTCAGAACTTTCAACCGAGCGTGGAAATGTCCATTGGATTAAAGAGATGTTGCCACATAAAGAACTCACATCTTTACTCACACACGCTCGCACTTTTGTATGTCCTTCCATCTATGAACCGCTTGGAATTGTGAACTTAGAGGCGATGGCATGCGAAACCGCGGTTGTAGCATCTCGAGTTGGCGGAATTCCAGAAGTCGTCAATGATGGAGTCACAGGTCTCCTCGTCGACCACTCACAAGATCATGAGATTTTTGAAAGTAATTTCGCCGCTGCAATCAATACTGTGATGTCAGACTCGTCCTTGGCGCATAGATTTGGTAAGGCTGGTCGTGAACGAGCAGTTGTTGAGTTTGGCTGGGATAAAGTAGCGACACAAACTATCAATCTCTATCGGAGCGTACTTTAAATAATGTCTAAAAAAGGATGGGCGCTATTTGCGCTGGTTGGAGCGCTGTGGGGCGTTCCATATCTATTCATGAAAGTTGCGGTCGAGGAACTTTCAACTCCAGTGATTGTCTTCTCTCGATTACTCATAGGAGCCGTCGTCCTCATCCCATTAGCTATTAGTCAAAAAGCTATTCGACCTGCTCTGAAGTATTGGCGATACATCGCCCTATACGCGATTCTTGAAATGGTTATTCCTTGGAGTTTGATTACTAATGCCCAGAAAGATTTATCTTCTGGAGTTGTTGCTCTGCTTGTTGCAACAGTGCCAATTTGGGCAACGCTTTTCGCACACCACACTGGCGACTCAACAGCGGCGCATCGCACGAGGATCTTTGGAATAGCAATAGGTTTAGTTGGTATAACTTTCCTAGTCGGCTTAGAAACTCTCAATGATGTTGGAAATATCCGAGCGCTAGTCCAAGTACTTATTGCCTCAGCCTCGTACGCATATGCGGTGAATATGATTACTCGAAAAGCTCCCGGCGCTTCTGGATTAGCAATCAATGGTCTTGCCATGCTCCTTTCAACCATAATCTTTGCGCCCTTTGCACTCACGCATTTGCCTGCTCAAACTCCTTCCTCCAATGCAATTTTTGCGACAATTGGTTTGGGAGTTATCTGTACCGCCTTCGCCTTTTGGATTTTCTTCTTGGTCCTCGATGAAATTGGTGCGGCGCGAGCTTCTCTTGTGGTCTACCCCAACACTGCGGTCGCAGTCATTCTAGGAATTTTCTTGCTCGGCGAAAGTATCACTTTAGCGATATTAATTGGTCTACCTCTGGTTTTAATCGGCTCATATTTTGCAAGCCGGAAACCAGAAGCTCCAGTTATTGTGGGTTAAAACCCAACTTCGTTAGGGCTTTTGAGTCGCTTTGCCAATTTGGCATAACTTTCACATGTAGTCCCAAGAAAATCTTTCCCCGCAATTTCTTTTCAATTTCTTGACGAGCCACAATTCCAACTGACTTTAAGCGATCACCTTTTTTGCCAATAATGATTGCTTTCTGACTATCACGTTCGACCACGATTGAAGCATGAATATCGTAGAAAGGGCGTTCGGCTTCACTTCGCTTCTCGCGCTCTGTTATCTCATCGATAACTACGGCGATTGAATGCGGTACTTCTTCAAAGACATCAGCGATAGCGGCTTCGCGAATGAGATCAGCGATCTGAGTATTGAGCTCCTGGTCGGAAGTCATATCTGCTGGATAGAAGGGAGGAGATTCTGGTGCGTACTTAGCGAGCAGGTCTATGAGCAGTTGGATCTGAGTATCGGTTTTGGCGGACAGGGGAACTATGTCATCCCACTGAAAACCGGCTTGGGAAGCTAACGTGGAAACTGCTATGAGATGTTGCGGGAGTTGAGTTTTATTTGCCATATCAATCATAGTTACTGCGCAAATTTTCTTAGCGGCAGGATGCTTAGCAATTTCCTTTGCAATGAATAGATCTCCGGCACCTATTTCTTCTACAGCAGGTATACAGAGCACGATGGAATCTACTGAATCCATATTTTCACTTGCCATTGTGTTGAGAGCGCCTCCGAGAAGCGTTTTGGGTTTATGGACTCCGGGAGTATCGACGACTACCAATTGGAAGCCCGGTCGAGTCACAATTCCACGAATGGCATTTCTTGTGGTGTTGGGATGATGAGAAGTAATGACTACCTTTTCCCCAACCAGAGCATTAACGAGAGTTGATTTGCCAGTGTTTGGTCTTCCAACAACTGCAACAAATGCTGATTTATGTGTCATCACCTCCAAGAGTACCTGTATTTCTCGAGGTTAATGGTTCGAGTAATTCCATAGCATCAGACACAGATGTGACGATTTCCGCACATCTCTCACCAATAAGTCGATGACAACCGTCGCTGGTGGGAGAAGTAATCGGACCAGGCACCGCCATGACGATACGCATCAATTCTGCAGCATCACGCGCGGTTCTTAACGATCCGCTTCGAAAAGCAGCTTCAATAACAATTGTTCCAAGTGAGATTGCGGCGATGATTCGATTGCGAGTAAGGAATCGCTCGGGACGAGCTCGAACTCCAGGCATAACTTCAGAGATGATGGCACCGCTTTCCTGAATTTCGGCAAATAACCGCGCATTCCCAGCGGGATAATCAACATCAATGCCAGAGGCAACAACAGCGATAGTTCTGCCTTCGGCTGCAATACAACCGCGATGTGCGTGAGTATCAATTCCATATGCACCACCACTCACTACAACAAATTCTCGGTCAGCAAAGCCTGAGGAGAATTCGCTCGCAATTCTCGCGCCATAAACGGTTGGATTGCGTGTTCCTACTATCGCAACGCTTGGAGCCGTAGGGATAATTCCTTTTACAACGAACCCCACTGGTGGAGCTACAAGATCATGAAGATTTTGTGGCCATTCTGCTGAATCTGGCGTAACAAATCGCGCTCCGACTTTTGATATTTGTTCAAGTAGATATTCGCTCGAATAAGTGAGAAGTTGATCCTTTATCCGCACCGCAGAGCGCTTCTTCGAATCATAAAATCCATTCACTATTCTGTCGATAAGTTCTTCTGAGCCAAATTTAGCTAACTCCTCGCTCCAAAATGGGGAGCCACCTTCGATAGCCTGAAATAGCCGGATACGAGAATTTTCTGACATCGATCAATGATTTTCTGTTCGTAGTCGTAAAGCCTCTTCCACTTCTTCGATTCCAGGAACGGTGGCTCCCCGAAGATCTGCGATCGTCCATGCCAAGCGAAGTATCTTGTGAAATCCCCGAGCAGTGATTTCATCTCGTTCAATCAGGATATGTAGTGCGCTCATAGCTTTGCTGTTCGCCCGAAACTTTGAGCGGAGCAACTCAGATGGAATACCTGAATTAAGTGAGAAATTAAGGCCTTGAAATCTCTCGCTAGCTATGGCGCGTCCCGTCTCAACACGAACTCGTATCGCGGCACTGTTTTCTCGAGGTTCGGTACTTGCTATTTCTGCCCGCGTTGGATTATCTACACGTAACTTCACATCAATACGATCCAAAAGTGGGCCAGATAATCTCTGAAGGTGCCGCCGAACTTGTAAAGATGAACATTGGCAGGCACGACCCTTACCAGAGTAACGACCACATGGGCATGGATTTGCGGCCAGAATGAGAATGAAACGAGCGGGAAAACGAGTCGTGCCTATCGCTCGCGTGATATCTATTGACCCAGATTCCAATGGCTGACGAAGTGCATCGAGAATTCCGTGTGCGCATTCAGGTGCTTCATCAATGAATAGGACCCCGTGATGCGAAAGTGAACATGCCCCCGGCCGAATTACTTTTGTTCCTCCCCCAACCATTCCAGCGCTTGTGGTGGTGTGATGTGGAGAGATAAATGGTGGAACTCGCTTTAACACGGTGGGAAGTTGAGAACTGCCTGCGATGGAATGTATTGCAGCTACTTCTCGAATTTGAGAATCATCAAGGGATGGAAGGATCGTTGGTAACCGTTCAGCTAACATCGTCTTTCCTGTGCCCGGCGGCCCCATCATCACAATGTGATGCGCTCCGGTAGCGGCTATCTCTAGACCTCGCTTTGCATCAATCTGACCGGCAACATCTGCAAAATCTAAGGTGCGAAAATCTTCTTCCGTTTCTACCATCGGTAGCTGACGTGGAATATCTATGCCGGCAAGAAGTGAAATGGCATGAACTAGATTCGTTGCAGGAACAATTTCTAATTGTGATACCAACCGAGCTTCGTTGTAATTTCCTTCTGGGACAATTGCTCTGCGCATTCCCTGTTTTTCGGCGGCTAATAACATCGGTAGTAAACCTCGAATTGCTCGAATCGATCCTTCTAAGGAAAGTTCTACGATGAGAATCGTCTCTCGATGATCAATCGCGGGAATTTGATTGGTGGCGCTCAATATTGCAACACTGATGGGCAGATCGAATCCAGATCCACTCTTGGGTAACCACGCGGGCGATAGCGAAACCGTCACCTTGTTATTTGGCCAACGTTTTCCAGAATTGTTTATTGCAGAACGAATCCGATCGCGGGATTCATGAAGTGCAGCATCGGGTAAACCAAGGAGTTGGTATCCAGGTAAACCTTGAGAGACATCGACTTCAATGTCGACAACTTCACCTTCTAATCCTGTGAGAGAAATTCCTCGCGTAATTGCTACGCTCATAGAATTCGACTTCTATAATCAATCGACAGTTCTCCGGAGCGGCCTAGAAGAACTCCAGCAACATCTATGCGATAGAGATTCCCAAGTCTTTGGTGAGTTGCTAACCACGCCAGAGCTAGTCTTTGGAGTCGGTGCAATTTTTCAGATGAAATCGATTCGAGCGGATCGCCGTAATCGGCAGTACTACGTGTCTTTACTTCGACAAACGCAATCTCGTTCTCGGGTGAGAGTGCGACGATATCGATCTCACCCTCTTTGATTCTCCAATTGCGATCCAGAATCGTGAAGCCACGAGTCTCAAGAAAATGAACGGTGAAGGATTCACCGCGAGAACCAAGTTCGGCAGCTTTCTTGTTTAAAGCCATTGCGGGAGGTTAAACATGAAAGAACGGCAGATGTATGAAAAATCCTTGCGCTGTGAATAAATCTAGTTGTTGAGAAGGGCAGAGATATTCGCGTACGAGCGTCGATGTATCGGCGAGACTCCTAAATCAATCAACGCTTTCTCATGAGCCCGTGTTATATATCCTTTATGGTTCGCTAACCCATAGCCAGGAAAATTGGAATCTAGTTTTTCCATCAATCTATCTCGGTAAACTTTCGCAAGAATTGACGCTGCTGAAATCGAGAGCGCTACTTGATCTCCTTTCCAGACCGCTAATGATGGCGTACCTAATCCTTCGATCTCATAACCATCGGTTAATACATACTGGGGCTCGACTCCCAGCGCGCTAATTGCCCGACGCATTCCGTCAAGATTTGATCGATGTAGCCCAATTTCATCAATCTCTTGGGGAGATATTTCAATGATTGAGTAATACGTTGATTGATCAATAATCACTTCAAACAGTTCTTCCCGCTTCTTAGGCGATAACTCTTTGGAATCTCTAACTTCGGAGAGTGCTTGATCAAGAGGATCACGGAACATGACTGCTGCAATTACAAGTGGTCCTGCGCAAGCCCCACGACCGGCTTCATCCACTCCAGCAACTGCAGTAATTCCGGCGGCGATTAACTTTTCTTCGATGAACATAAATAGCAAACGGTCTATTTCTTAGCGGGAATCTCGGAGAGATCCTTTCCGACTTCCAGGATTCCAGCGCTCTTCAATGGCCAGATAACAAAGAGGGCGCGGCCTGTGACTTTATCCAGCGGCACCATTCCCTTATTGGGATCGTCGGTATGAAATCTCGAGTCAGCGCTAGCGCCGCGATGATCACCCATCACCCAGATAAATCCTTGTGGAACCGTCACATCAAATGTCGAGTCAGAGGGTTTATTTCCTTCAAAAATGTATGGCTCATTAATTTCAACATCATTAATCGTGAGTTTGCCGGATGGGCTACAGCACACTACATGGTCTCCCCCGACGCCGATTACTCGTTTGATCAAATATTGTTTAGCAGGATCGGGCAAAATGCCAACAAATACCAAAGTTTCCTTAATTACCTTACTAATTCCAGTGCTGTCATCGTATGGAGCAGATAGCCAACTTGCAGGATCGCGAAAGACAACTACTTCACCGCGTTTGATATCGCTGAAAAGCGCTCCAAGTTTGTTCACTCCTACTCGGTCATTGACTTGAAGAGTGTTCTCCATGGACCCGGAAGGAATATAAAAGAATTGGACTAGAAAGGTTTTGACGACAATAGAAAGAATCAGCGCTGAAACAACAAGAATAGGAAGTTCGCGAAGGCTGGTGCCTTTCGCTTTACGCGACATGAAAAGTTGTGTGCGTAATTACTTGTTGTCGGCTTCAGCCGCAGGAGCTTCGGTTACCTCAGCGCTTTCGACCGGCGCTTCAACGACAGCCTCTTGAGCAACTGGTGTTTCTTCAACGACTGGAGCAGAGACTTCTTCTACCGCAGCAGGTGCAGCGGCATAAACTGTCTCAAGATCATCTGCGCCACGACGTTCGCGAATCTTTGCGGCCTTGCCACGAAGATCACGGAGGTAATAAAGCTTTGCGCGTCGAACTTCACCTTTGCGAACGAGTTCAATCTTCTCAATAACTGGAGCATGAACAGGGAAAATTCTCTCAACGCCAACGCCATACGAGATTTTGCGAACAGTGAAGGTCTCACGGATTCCTGAGCCTTGACGTGCGATGACAAGCCCTTGGAAAACCTGGATACGGCTCTTGTTACCTTCAATAACGCGGACATGAACTTTGAGTTCATCGCCGGGGCGGAAGTTGGGGAGGTCCTTACGGATGGAAGCGGCATCTACCGCATCGAGCACGTTCATGGTTTGTCCTAACAATTGGTTTTACGCTTTACGCTCACTAACTCGGCGTATCTTGCCACAACGACCAGCCAAGCGCTAAATCACGCCTGAAGGCTAGCGCTAGTACGCCTGTCCTGAACGAATCTGGGCGCTCAAAACGGGGTGGAGCGCAGGACCGGCGACAATCACCATATTTTTCTCGCCATTCCATATTCCGTTATCAATGGAAATAACTGCGCCAGCTTCAGTAGCAATGAGCCCTGCGGCGGCGTAATCCCATTCGTTGACGCCTGCTTCAAAATAGGCGTCGAGTGATCCACTTGCAACATGACAAATATCGACGGCACAGGCACCAAGTCGACGAAGGTCTCTAATTTCAGGAAGCAAACGTTCAATGAGCGCTGCCTGAATTTTTCGCTTCTCAATATCGTAAGCAAAACCTGAACCGACCAGCGCACGATTAAGAGCAACCGGATCATTGCAGGAAATTTTTACGTCATTCAAGTAGGCGCCATTGCCACGGCTAGCTTTCCAGAGCGAGTTCGTTGCCGGAGAGAAAACAACTCCAACAATCGCTCCATCTTTATCTTTTGCTCCAATTGAAATGCACCAACCTGGAATGTTATACAAATAATTCACTGTTCCATCAATCGGATCGATTACCCATGTGACTCCCGAAGCGCTTTCGCGATTTGCACCTTCTTCACCGATCAAACCATCATCTGGACGCGCAGAAAGTATTTCAGCGACAATCAATTTTTCGCTTTCATGGTCCATCTGGGTGGCAAAATCGAAAACTCCACTTTTTTCATCTAAATCGAATTTCGATGGACGATTCATGAGTAAAGCACCGGCTTTTCTCGCAATTGATTCTGCAAGAATGAGTAGTTCTTCGCCTTGTGCCATATCCCAATCTAATCACAGATAAGAAATCACAAGTACACTGACGACATGCTTACCTCATATAAAAGGCTCTTTGCCGTGCCAGGAGGTTGGCGCTTTTCGCTCGCTGGTTTCATACTTCGATTGCCTATCTCAATGCTTTATCTAGCGATAGTTCTCTTTGTGGTTGCAGAAACTGATTCATATTCTGTCGCTGGCACACTATCTATGGTGTCTTCAATCGTTCTTGCTATCGCGACGCCACTGTGGTCACGTGTAGCCGATCAATTTGGCCAAAATCGAGTTCTCTCGATTACCGTTCCCATTCATGTCATAGCTCTTGGCGCCTTCGTATATTTGGTCAAGGTTGATGCTCCAACATGGAGTTGGTTTGCAGCCGCAATAGTTTTCGAGTCCTTCGTCATCGGTTCAGGACAAATGGTCCGCAGAAGATGGATACATGCCATTGGTGATGATAGAAAATTGATCGATACAGCATATTCATTTGAGGCTCTGGTGGATGAAGTCATTTTTACCAGCGGCCCCGTTATCGCTACTTTGGTGGCAGCCTACTTCTTTCCTGCAGCTTCAATATTCACTGCTATGGGATTCATCGTCATTGGTGCCCTGTTCTTTGCTAATCAACGACAAACTCTTCCTCCTGCTCATCCACGAGAAGATGGAGATGATCATTCACTACTGATCCGAGATAGATTCGTACAAGCCCTATTTATTCCACTTATGTTATGTGGATCGTTCTTCACTTCCACTGGTCTGGTCATAGTGGGTTATCTCGATGATTATGGCGATCGGAACTACAGTGGATTCTTCATTGCAATCTGGTCCCTCAGCTCTGGTATTGCAGCATTCATTAGCGGAGCAATTCATTGGAAGCTAAACGAAGCGCGGCGATTCATCAACTCTACAATTGCGCTCTTTCTTCTGACCATCCCGATCTATGTATCCGTCGTTATCTTCGAGGGTAATCTCTGGATGCTTTCTATCGCACTATTTCTCAATGGATTAGCAATTGCCCCGCTCTTAACTGCGGGACTTTCTCTGGCTGAAAGATCGGTAAGTTCAAAACGAACCACAGAGGTTTTGGCTTGGGCAATTTCTGCGCTTAATCTAGGCGGCGCATTACCGACTGCCATTACGGGCTACATCATTGACACATTTGGCTCATCTGTCGCTTTTATTATTCCACTCGCCTGTATGGCTCTTTCGCTTCTTTCGTTTCTGCCTTTCATTGGATTATGGCGTCAAAAAGTTAGCCAAATCCCAGTTTCTGCTACCTAATAAATCACATTAGTTGTGGCAATCTTTACCCGTGACTGAATTACGAGTTGTGGGGCGAAGCGATGATGGTGATCATCTTGAGCTTACGGATAGTGAAGGAAATACATTTACCGTAAGAGTTAATGATTCTCTGCGCGCATCGGTAAACGAAAGACGCCTCACTCCAGTCGTAGAATCAGCTCCGCAATTTTCTATCAAAGAAATACAAGCACGCTTGAGAGCTGGAGAAAGTTTTGCTGAAGTTTCGCGAATATCTGGGCTCTCTCTGGAAAAAATTGAACGTTATGCCAGCCCAATCCTTCAAGAGCGCGCATGGATTATCGAACTTGCAGAGAAAGCTTCACCAAAAGGAACATCGCTACCACTCTCCGAGTTAGTGATTCAGCGCTTGGCTCCGCGTGGAGTGAATATGAATCAAATCTCTTGGAATACTTGGCGCCTCGATGATGGCACCTGGAATCTGGTTCTGATGTACCCATCACGGGATGGACAATCTGAAGCAACATGGAACTTTGATTCAAACAAACGAACTCTTGCCTCGCGTGACGATGGAGCGCGCTGGATTAATGGCGAGGAAATTCCTTCAAAACAAAATACCCGAAGCGAACGAATGAATGATCATGGAGTGCTATTCCCTATGGAAGGCGAAACACCACAACCGCCACGCCTGGTCGCAGTTCGCACCGATCCAAGGATTGACGATCAAGTTCAAGAACAAAAAGAGATTGCCCCAGATGCGAAGAAAGATGGAGTAACAAAGCGAATTTCAATCCCATCATGGGATGACATCATGTTTGGTCGCAGTAAAAAGAAAGAAGAAGACGAAGACTAAAGTTGTTCTGAAAGTAGCGGTATCTCTGTTTCTGCTGGAGTAACTCCACCGTGATGCCCCACCATCGCAAGTTGAAGCTCTTCACGGTCAGGTTCCACCATGATGAAGTTATTTTGGGCAATCACAATCAAGTCTCCAATACGTTCGATGTTCTTTTCCAGCACTGTAGGCCCATACATTCCTGCGTTGATTGCTTCCTCGCGCGCAAGAATCACTACTTTTTCACCAAGGTATTCCTGCCACTGAGATCTAGTTTCCTGGATTTGTTCAGGTTTCACATAAAGGTATCGAACTCTCGGTTCTCCGCCCAGTAAAGAAACATTGCGCAATAAGTCATTATCCTTACCAAGAACACAATATTCATCACGATTGATCATTCCGTGATCAGTAGTAATCCATAACCTGGTACCCGGAGGTAAATTCTCCAATAATTTCGTGATGAGTTCGGAGACACGAGACATGGCAGCATGGAATCGTTGTGATCCAAGCCCTTCTCGATGTGAAGCATCATCAACATCATTGATATATAGGTAAGCGAACGATCCTTCAAGCGCCAACGCAGCTCGCGCTTCTGTGACCATTTCATCGATGACATTCACGCCACGATAGTTTGCGCCACGTAAGGCAGCTCGCGTGAAACCCGTTTCTTCATATCGCTTAGCGGCAATGTGCGAGACGTTCAATCCGAATTCTCGTCCACGTTCAAAGAGCGTGGATAACGATTGCCAGGTAAATGGATCAACTCGTTCATCCCATTTAAGTGCATTGAGAAGTCTTTCCGGTGTTCCACTGTGAGGCACTCGCATCGTGTAGCCGACCATGCCATGCGAACCTACATGACTTCCAGTTCCAAATGATGTGAGCGATGACGACGTCGTTGATGGAAACGTTGCCGATAATTGTTGATGCGTTTTTAACTGGCTAAAAATTGGCAGCGTCTTTGAAACCAATTCGAGCGCATTCTTTCCCATACCATCAACAAGGAGTATGCACTCTCGACGCGCATCATTTGATGGAATATCAAGAACATTGTCGGTTCCAGGCAGGCCCAGAGTTGAAAAAACTGATTGTGAGAGATCAGATAAGAGATAGGCCACACCCCTATCTTTCCAGTAACCTTTCATCTCATGATCCACTATTCGGGTGAAGTGAAGGAAGCGCTACACAAGAAGTCCCCCCTCGTTGCGTTGGAATCTACGATCATTAGTCATGGGCTTCCGAGGCCATCGAATAAGGCGGTAGCTCTTGAAGTTGAAGAGATTGTTCGTACTAATGGTGCCACACCAGCAACTATTGCAATTCTTGATGGAGAGATTCATGTCGGTCTCAATCCCGAAGAACTCGATCGCGTCGCTAATGATGAGAACATCACTAAAGCTTCGATTCGAGATTTACCGATAGTCACTGCCAAAAAACTCAGCGCCGCCACAACGGTTGCTGCAACCTCACATATTGCACATATTGCAGGAATCTCAATCTTCGCAACTGGTGGTTTAGGAGGAGTGCATCGCGGAGCTCAAGAGTCATGGGATGAGTCTGCAGATTTACATTCTCTCGCCAATATTCCCGTAATGGTCATTAGCGCGGGTGCAAAATCTATTCTTGACGTTGCTGCAACTCTTGAAAGGCTTGAAACACTCTCGGTTCCGATTGTTGGCTATCGAACTTCACGATTCCCAGGTTTCTATCTGATTGATTCTGGATTTGATCTTGAATATCGCGTTGACTCGCCATCGGAAATCGCGTC
>Ga0208783_10000022_pt1 | contig 98119 bp, 117 predicted proteins | sample DEB19_08_DNA_2_FD_184529 | JGI IMG/M metagenome (GOLD analysis project Ga0208783, IMG submission 184529) | Aqueous microbial communities from the Delaware River and Bay under freshwater to marine salinity gradient to study organic matter... | ecosystem: Environmental > Aquatic > Marine >... | reverse complement strand
CTCCTGATTCTAAGTCAGGCATCTCTTCCAGTTGGACTACAGAGGCATTAATGGTGCGAGATGACAGGATCGAACTGCCGACATTCTGCGTGTAAAACAGACGCTCTCCCAACTGAGCTAATCTCGCATAAACTCTCCACCGTTGCAAACTATGTCCTTCCTAGGTGACATAACTCACGATGTTTTAATTCCGATTAATCGCCTCGGTGGCACAACGATCGGAATATTGGTCCGAGTGGCTGGATTCGAACCAACGACCCTCTGCTCCCAAAGCAGATGCGCTACCAGACTGCGCTACACTCGGGTAAACTGGATGCGGACCCATGAGTCGAACATGGCTCTCTTGCTTATGAGACAAGAATGGTCTCCGGACCACCTGACCGCAAAACTGGTGCTGATAGTTGGAATTAAACCAACCTTAAACGCCTTATGAGAGCGCCTCGACATCTTGCCGACCTACCAGCGAATAGCTGCCACGATTTCTTATAGTGGTGACGGGCTTCCACTACTGGTACGCACCTCGATAGATCTAGAAACCATCGATTAGTAATCCAGCGTCTTGGCGAGGGTCGGACAGTTTCAGTCCTTTTCGTGCCTTCTATCTGCAACCCCCATAAACATAATGGACTCCACGACAGGATTCGAACCTGCATTTGCATCCAGTTACCTTACTCTTCGTTCGTAGCGAAGGTGGATACGTGGAGATAAATCTCTAAGGGAGTTACTACCATCTCCCAGCCACTATTACGTTGTGGCAGATTTGCTGGATAAGACGATGCGCTAAGACGGACGTTTAGGTTGCCGCCACCTATATCCATATCACACAGCGCACCCGTGTAATATGGTAGCCCGAGGTATCCAACTCCTCGGACGAGTCAATGAAGTTGGCGAAGGTGGTAGGATTCGAACCCACGATCACGGTTTTGGAGACCGTTGCTTTAGTCCAGGCTAAGCTACACCAACACTGGCGGAGGATAAAGGAATCGAACCATCAACCTTTCGGTGCCGCAGTTTTCAAGACTGTTTGTCCACCATGGACGGTATCCTCCATACTCGTTACTATTTATACAATTGGTAGAGCGGACGAGATTCGAACTCGCATTGCACAGATTGAAAGTCTGGGTTCCTAACCAATTAGAAGACCGCTCCGTAATTCATATTATCATTATACTATATTCTAACAAAAAGTCAAGTGGCGGAGAGTGAGAGATTCGAACTCTCGGTAGAATTTCTCCTACGCTCATTTAGCAAACGAGTGCTTTCGACCACTCAGCCAACTCTCCAGTATTGGTAGGGGTGCCAGGTAACGCTCCTGGTCGAGAACGGTAATCGGCCGCTAAAGGGTTTATAAGTCCCTCTTGTGTCTTACACCCACCCCCATAATGGTAGACCGTACTGGATTCGAACCAGTGTCCTAGGATTAAGAGTCCTGTGCTAAACCAACTCAGCTAACGGTCCATAATAAAAAGACACGCAACACCTCTCCCCGTATCTGGTAGCTATCTCCATACCCGCTTCATAGAGGCCAGCGTCCTGTTGTTGCGTATCAAACTGGCGACCGTGATGGGGATCGAACCCACCTGAACTTGTTAGACAGACAAGTGATCTCACCAGAGATCTACACGGCCAAATTGGTGGACCAGAGAGGACTCGAACCCCCCACCCTCTGCGTGCAAAGCAGATGCTCTCCCAGATGAGCTACTGGCCCAAAAACATATTTAGTGGAGGATCCGGTCGGACTCGAACCGACAGCCTTGGGATTAAAAGTCCCTTGCACCACCTATTGTGCTACGGATCCATATATTTGGTGCGTGAGGATGGATTCGAACCACCAATGTTACCACAAAGGGAACGGATTTACAGTCCGCCGCAACACCACCGTCGTTGCCGCCCACGCATATTAGTTATAGGTTGACAAGAGCGAACCTTGCCATTCACATGTCTTTGCGACCGTTGATGAAATATCTCTTGCGAGTTACTCCATGATCCAAACGCCGACAAACCTATTGGTTGTCCACTGAGGTTACGCTCCTCACGGCTACTGTCTTATCAGGACAGCCCCTTCACTAGCTGGGTCGTGGACAATAATACTTTTAAAGAGATACAGGTTTACTATGCCTCGCACCAGATATATTGATGGCCATCTCACTGGATATGAGACACAAGGTTTGAGTTTCAGTTATTAACGCTAGCTCCCTCGCACGAGCCTGTACCTATCTAAAAGTATTGGAGGGGATGATGGGACTCGAACCCACATCAATCAGGTTTTGCAGACCTTGCCGTAACCAGTTCCGGACACACATCCCCATAAGAGACAGATTAACTGTCTCTCTATTTATTACAGACCAGCTGCTAGAGCACGATAACCAGCAGCAACTAGCTTGCGACTTGGCTTGCCAGCACGATACTTACCAACAGTCTCACCCTTTGAGTTCTTGCGCTCATTGAGATAGATAGCATAACCCATCTGACGAATCTGGTAAACAGCATCGTGCGGGTTAGCAACACCATATCGAGTCTTAATCTGCTGAGCAGTCAGTTCCTCGCCACGATTCACAAGAGCCTCAAAAACACGATCAATCTTAGTAGCATTCTGAACCATTATCTATATCTCCTTACATAATATTTACAATTGAACCATTACCATCAATGGCACGCACACGAGCTTCTGGAAACTGCCACTGAAGCTGACGCATAGCCTGAATAATAAGAGGAGACTGATTCGGCGTAATACCAAAAGTTCTCCAGTTACCAGTCTGATCGAGAAGCTGAATTTCAATGTTTTCCATAACTCGTCCCCTTTTCTTAGGATAGCTTAATATTACTATATTCTTCCAGCAAAGTCAAGACATTTTTTAGGTCAGAACAGACGATCTTTTTTGTCGGCCACTCATCAAAATGATCTCGGCCAGAGATCTCTACCATCCAACCATTCTCGAAACGATATACAGTTACGCTATCGTTTACTGAAGAGAACATATTCGAAACCATATTAACCTTCACCTCATTCATACTAACCTCTCCTAGATTTGGTTCCAACAGTGGTTAAGTCCACGTTTGGTCCCGCATACTGCAACCCGCCCTTATTATAGAGCGGCATTACCAGACTAGCCTTCTTCAGAATTTCTTTCTGAACATGCTCTGGTTCTTTATGAAGGTTGGTCATAATGTCTCGCTTGGCGCAGGAAGACGCATCACCTGACAATCCTGCGGAAACGTAGTCACTTCGATCAACCACCATAGTATCATTATACTCTGAACGCCACATTTTGTCAAGCACTTTTTTATCTTTTTTCGAACGAATCTGGTCCGGATGGACTCCGTTCTTGAGCAGCCACCGATCGTGGTCTGACACTAACTTAGACTTGACTGTGGACTTTCGTTTACGTTTGCGAGTGTTTAGGCTCGTATAAAACGCAGGTAAAATGTGCATAGACATAGGCGAACCTCCATCATATACACATTATAACCTATATTTAGGAAAAAGTCAAGTCTTTTTTTCGAGAGTTTCGATAAATTTTTCTACTGCTGGGTTGTAGATCTCTTCAAGTATTTTACTTGCGTAACGATGATTTTCGTACTCTAATTCTCGCAAATACTTGTATCTGGCGTCAATCATTACTTCTAATGTTTCGACCAATTTCTTGATCTTATTCGATCTCTTCGACATCTATATTTTCCGGCATTTCTACAGTAATGTATTTGGCTTCTTTATCAAGTAACATATGAGCTTCTAGAATATCTCTCACTTTAATAAGCGCAGTTATACACTGATTCACTGTGTTCTGTACTGCTTTATCATTATGCCCTTCTTGGAGATCAATCAATGCAGCATATAGATTATTGTCTATAGAATAATCAACCATAAAACGAACCTTTTCGCCCGCTTCTACATGTTCATGCACTTTAGTCGGAGGAAATAAAATATTTTTAATATCATCAAGTTTTTGCTGAGCAGCAGTCTTTTTAGCCATAATATATCCTTACTTCTTTTTACGCCCCATATTATACTTAGCCTCAAGAGTCCAATCGTTTTTTTCTTTATGATTGATAATCTTAATCTGATTCATAGAAGCCTGAGGATCTAGAATATAATCAGGTTCTACAACCTTTAATAGTCCCCAGTCTTGTAGTAGAGAAATTATTTTATTTCGGCGACCTTTATCTTCATCAGAAAAGTTGGAAGGCTTGCCATCTATTAAAAACATTTCTTTAAAATGCACAATATAATATTTGCCTTGTTTGTGGAAAATATGGCAAGACTGATAAAGTTTCTTTTCCTTACGAGAAGCAACACCAATACGAGTTAAAGTCTCTTTAATCTTTAGGAAATCTTCTTCTTCGGCAATCTTCACCTCAATTAAAGAATCAAGAAGTTCATTCATTTTACCCCACCTTTTTCTCTTCCTTTTTTTATTTTTTCAATTTGCTCCGGCGTAAGGACTTTCAACACTTCTTTTGCTCGGACAACATTATATTTATAATATTGAGAAACTAAGGTAATCAGTTCTTCTTTCTTCTCTCTTGCCTTCTTTTCTTCTTTAGTTTCTGCCTTATACCATCTCTTTTGTTTTCTAATAGAATTATAGAGATAATCATAATGCATCTGATCTGTTATATTATGATTGATGTTTACTTCATTAACAAAGTAAATTAGATCCCTATGGTTACATAATACAGAATTGGTTCTCCATTGAGAATAATCCCCATCGATCTCAATTTGCTTTTTCTCATTGATAAGATTATTCTCATATCTCCAATCATACCTTTCTTTTTTAACTTCTGTTGTTATAGTTTCAGGATTTCTTTCCTCCATCAATACATTAAGGAATTTAGCCATTAGTTAAACTCGCAATCCATCATGACTTCTACTAGGAATGCTAGAAAGTTAATCTCGACATTAGCAGCAAATGCATTCTGATATTGATACTTAGCAAGTAGCAATACTAATTGAGCGCATGATTGTGCTGGCATGATCTCTGAAGAGATATTATAAAATTCATTGTATAGAATATTAGGATCTGTATCCAGATTATTCTTTACCCACTTACGAATTTCAGTATAATCCTTGCTCTTGAGATACTTGACCAAATCCTTAATAGATGCTTCCTGTAGGTTAACAAGAATACCCGTATCAATAGCACCAGTTGCAGAATAACGCTGAAGTTCATTCAGAACACGACGCCAATCTGGGAAATGCTTATTGATTACTTCAGCAACAACCTTCTGATCATACTCAATGTTTTCCTGATCAAGAATGAAAGTAACACGCTTGAAGAATTGTGTAGCAAGTTTGGCCATAACCTTCTTGCTGATCTTAAAATCAATTACCGAACACCTAGAGTGGAGGGGATCGATAATTCTATTTTTAAAATTACAGGTGAGGATGAAACCACAGTTACGTGAGAATTCTTCCATGAAGTTACGTAAGGCAGGCTGTGTAGAGTTGGCGTTGAGATAGTCTGCTTCATCCAAGATGACATATTTTCTCCCTCCCGATAGGGACACGCTAGAGGCGAAGTTGAGAATTTCGTTTCGGAGTGTATCAATATTGCCATTCATAGATCCATTAATAATAATATAATCACAACCCAACTGCTCCAACATAGCACGGGCGACTGTTGTTTTCCCAACACCTGCTGAACCTGATAGGATTAAGTTAGGAATATTCTTCTGATCAACAAACTGTTGAAAGGTTTTCTTAAGATCACAAGGAAGAATAGTATCTTCAATAGTTTTAGGACGATACTTCTCTACCCACAGGAATTCTTCATTCATAATATATCTCCATAATAAAAACAAGGGGACCGAAGTCCCCTATAGTATTAGAAAGTTGAACTCTGTTCAACTGCAATATAATACTCAATATCTTCATGAGAGAAGTGGGAAATTCCCTTTGAAGAAATAGTCACGTCATAATCGCCTGGTAGAATCTTAATATTCTCTGCCTTAAAGATAGCACGGAAAACCTTATCGGTTGTTCCAATAAGAATAGAAGAAACGTCACCAGTAGGATTCTTAGAATCTGCAGCCTGTAGATATAGGTTTTCACCATCACCCATAACAACAATCTCAGGAAGACCTAGAATACCAGCATTCTTTTCAATGTTCTTCAGATCATCATTGGTAAGTCTGAATGTAACGTCAACACTTGGTAGATTGATTTCCCTTTCAGGAGCCTTTAGAACTGTTGACTCATCAGCATAGACGTAATGAGTCTTCTGGTTACCATCTGAAATGTCAACAGACTTATCACCAAACTTAAACTCAGGATCTGTAAAAGTGCTGACGATAGAGATGAAACGATCTAGATTATAAATCGCAAACCTCTGGTTGAAATCAGTCTTTACCTTTGCCTTTGCCATGATTGTCTTGTTAGGTGAAATAGTCTTAAGAACATTTCCTTCCTGAACAACAATCGATGGATTAATCTTAGCAAAGTTCTTCATAACATTAAGTGTGTTTGTATCAATCTTCATAATATATCTCCTTTATCACTTCTTCTTTTTAAGCTGAGATGGATCTGCTGTTGCTGAAGCACCAATAGTTGCTAGATCAGCAAGAGAACCACCAAAAATATAAGAACCAACGTGCTGTAGTTTCATCCATGGACAGAACCAAGTACGTAACCCAATGTCCTGAGCTTTCTGACAGAACCAATAATCTTCTGAAAGATAACGCTTGGACCTCTTACTATTGAGTTCCTGAGCATTCGCAAAAATCTTTTTAATTTCTGTATCAATAGCATCTGGATCGTTTAACTTAAGAGAAGCCAAACGCTTCATCTCAGACTCATAATAACGCCCAAAGTCAAGTTGGTCAACTTCTGCCTGAAAAAACTGTAGAATTTCTCTAGTTCCATCAAAGTGTTCTGTTCGAACATGGTCTGGCCTATAAGAATACATTCCCTTGTATTCATCATAAAACTTTTGCATGGCTTTCTTAGTGACCATCATAAACCCTGTTCCGATCTCAAGAACTTCTACTGGTTCGTTAAGAGGAATACTTTGAGTTCCACCTTTTGGATTAAATACGTAATCACCAACAAATCTTTCTAGAACATTAGGATCTTCGTCAGCAATACCCTTGTCTACTGCTAATTTAATCTTTTCCCAAGAGATACACTTCTTAGGATAAGGACCACCGATAATGTCATACTTATCTTCTTCGTTTGCCTGAAGAGCCATAAGAGCAATAACATCTTGAGGATTAAAACCAATATCCGAGTCAATAAACATTAGATGTTGCGCATCTGAACGCATAAATTCATCACAACAATAATTACGAGCTCGTGTAATAAGGGATTCATTAAACAGATAATAAAACTGTAATGGAATACCATACTGAGTGCAAATAGAAGCTAGATCAGAAGCAGACTTAGCAAACATACCAGCACACTGACCACCATACATTGGTGCTGCTACAAATAATTTTCTGTCACGTAATTGTTCAATAGGAATTTTAATTTCCATTTATTCACCTTTCTTATAGTGATCGTTATATAACATCATTAATGTATAATGAAGAACCTTCATAAGATCGTCTTTATTGCTGCCATGTTTTTTACCATAGCGCCAAAGATACTTGATAGCTGTGTTTCGGAAGGTAGGCATAGAGTCACCGAGGGCGAGCCACACGTCGAAACATTCTATATTTTGCTCTTCAGTCATATAGTGTTGCCCATATGTCTTATCTATATAGGCTTTGAAATCAGTAATAATCTGATCTTCCTTATATTTATAAGGAATGTTTTTAGGAAATTCCATCAATCCTCCAAATATTTCATAATATGATCTACGATAACTTTTTGTTCTTCTTTATTATTATTCTTAAACTTTGTAACATTAAACATTAATGTCATGTTGGAAAGAATATTAGCAAGTTTTGTTTCACGACCTCTCAACCAAGTTTCGTTTTGCTCGCTGCCTCTTTCCTTATACCGTTCCTCTCTTACATTCTTTTCTGTCTGTAGATAAATGATTTCAATATCATAATTATCCAAACAATGTTCTAGAAACGATGATGTGAAAAGACGATCGCCTTCAAAAAGGACGACCGCATCTTTATCTAAACTTGCTAGAAATTTGATTGCTTCTGGCTGTACAGCCATTGACATACGATCTGTACCAGAGAATGTCTCGCCATCATCATACTTACCTAGGATATAATTACAATCATACTGTAGATATGGCACAAGTTTTACTTCGTCGTAAACTTTGAGCCAATTATATTTTGATATAATCTCTTTCATTAAAGTGGACTTACCAGATCCTGGTTCGCCGCCTATAGCAATCACTTTCATATTTACTCCATAAATGTAATAAGGGTAGCACGTTTTGGTCTTTTAGGTTTTTTAATTTTTGGTTCTGGTTTTTTAATTTCAGGTAACTCTTCGAACAAACCTGTGCTGTCTAACACTCCATGTTCACAGTAATAAGCCATTTTACTATTATCTATCTGATTAGTCAATAGTTTATTATTTAGAGTTTCAACACGAGCATCCCACATTGGTTGCCAATCAATTCCAACCCAACCGTCTTTTTCACATTTAGCAATTTCTTCAGCTTGGCGATCTAGATAATAACCTAGATAACGCCCATGTTTAACTCTGAATATCTTTTTAAAAGAACAGAGACATGTTTCCATATCAAAGTAATCTGTATCAGGAAATTCTTTTCTAACCTCTTGTAAGATTAGATACGCTTGTTCGTTTAGATACCCTAATTGAGATCCGTTCAATTTCTTATCATACCAATCAGTTTCACCAAGAGCAAGACACAAACCATTACGATGTGAACGAGATCCAGAATAATCTTCAAGCATAAGACTAGTAGGTTCAATAGGAAGACCACAACACTGCTTTAATGTTTGCATGTAAAACCAAGTTGAGTATCTACCAAATTTATGAAATTTTGTTTTTACCTCTTTCCAAAGATTATCAAAATTTTCTCCGGGAGTTTCTATTAAAAAAGGCATCAATGCATCAAACTGAGTTCTATCACCAACCCATTTTTTATAAGATTCAAACTGAGAGGGTAGATGACCCTTATTCCATTTAGTGTCTGTCTGGTAACGAAGGCGCTTGTAGTTGGTATTGTTCCAATCTTTTAAACGTTCAAGTCCAACAAGTTCCATGTCTGGGAACTCATTCCATATCACCCATGTTGTTGGAAAATAATACGTTGTTCCGTAGATCCAAGCAATCCAGAGTTTCTGCTCTGTGTTATGCTCAAACCTACGGAACAAATAGTTGGTCATGAAGATCGCTGGATCGCAATCCTTTATGGAAAGCGACCAGCGATACCAGTTTATAAAGTCTTCTTTAAGCTGCTTTTGTAGAGTTTGTTGGTTCATTTTTCAGAACATCTTTCTCAACATCATAAAAACATGGAAGATATTCTAGCTCGACCCAATCCATTTTAGCGATTTTTAAACAATCTCTAATTGCCTTGTCTAAGTCGTTGCGTTTATTCCAATCTTCAATATTGTTGTAATGGATAAAAATTTTGCCTTTTGGATTATTCCAATTACTTGGAGAACTATTCTGTCTAAAACTATTAACAACACCTCCAATACCAGCAAAGATTACTCGGTCAGCAGATTGACTGATGCAACCATAATCTGGATTATTTTCAATAAAACTCTTAGTTCTATTATCTAGTTCATCCTTATCATAGTTATAAAAATTATACTTAGATCCTTCTTGATCTTGTAAGAACTTTTTACGAACTGTAGTGATCAAAGCAGACAGAGAACTAGTTGAATATTCTTTATCGTAAAGACGGTGAAGAATAGCTTTCATTTCTGAAGAATTAAAACTAACTCCCTTTTCTTTCAAAGAAAGAATAGTCCTCTTAACATCTTCTTTAGAATTACCCTCTTTGACAACAGGTTCTTGATTCATAATCCTTCCAAAATGTTCCATTATAGAAAAATCATTATGGAATTCTTCAGCAGGAACATAAAGCACAGGAATGGTTGTCCATTTTGCTTTAATAGCTGCTTCAGCAGTGTGATTACCGTCAAGAATTTTTTTAATTCCGTTTTTAAAAACAACAACAACCACTGGATTAATATGCTTGCGTGCTTCTGCAGGGTTTGACATTCTTTCAGAAAGAATATTGACGTGGTGATTGTGTCTGCGCTTAAAGCGAATCTGAATACGCTGCATATTCTTGACTTCGCCAACATATACTTCAGCTACTTGATAATACTTTTTCCCTTTATCTACTTTTACTTTTTCTACAATTTTTTCGGCAGTAATAATTTTTTGTAATTCGTCATGTTCTACGATTTCCCCTTCAAACTCACCCTCAATAACTTCTTCAGCTAGTTTTTTCATGTCATCAGAAACTAACTTAAGATCACAACCAGCACCACCACCATTAGTTTCATTAAACATTACAGGGTTATTTTTTGCATTCATTAATGAAAGCATATAATGCTCAAGAGAAATACATTGTTCTACACTACCTTTATAAAAGACTACCCTTTCTAAAAGACCTTTATTCCAAAGATCATGAAATGCAGGATTCTCAGTGCTTGCTGTATAATAATCACCATGTTCATCTTCGGTTTTATGATAACCGACATAAACGATATCTTGGCTTTCTGTATTATACCAGAAATAACAAATAGCATCATACTTCATAGGTCGCTCCTTTGTTGGACCATTTCAAATAATTGAGCTTTCTTTATATCGCCCAATAATCATATAATACCACTAAACTGTAAATAAGTCAAGTCCTTTATATTCTTTGAACAGTTCTACACATCCTCCTTTTCCTTTTTTAGTCATTGCAGAATAGATTGTTGAATCTACAGAGTAATCAGTGTCTTCGAAATAAGGACTGATTATAGAAAACATTGCCAGCTGACAACCACTCTTCTGTTTACCAACAAACTCTATTCCTAGTTTCTTATAGAATTCTACTGCTTCTGGTTCGGAAGAAACTCTAAAATAATTTGCACCTGTTTTATACGCAAACACTAAACCATAATTACAGAGTTGTCTAGCTATACCTTTTTTCCTATGAGCATAGAATGTATGAAGTAATTGTAGATTTGCTACTCTAGGCAATTTCTTTGATAGTGTTACTAGAATGGCGCCACACAAATCATCTCCTTCCCAATAACCAATAACCTTATCCCATGCTTCCAGCATGTCACATTTAGCTACAAATGTCTTGGCAAAATTATCTTGTTTGTTAGGAGAGATAAACTTTTTAAATTGATCTCTTGTTACTAGATCAAACCGGAATGAATTCTCTAGATTTCTTTCCTCGTTCTTTTCCATATTTTGTTTTCTCCCATGATGTATAAATTTCGTGATCGTATTTTAGTTCAGGAAATTTATAATCTCCTTCTAGGAGGATTTCCATAACATCTGGTCCATCATTAAGAGCAGCATCAATAAACTTTTCAACAAACTTAAATGAATCTTCTAGTTCTCTACGATCATATGAATTACGGAAACAACGAAATTCAATTGTTCCTGTATGCTTCATACAGTAAGTATTAATAGCATATCTAAAAGGTCTGCCCATAGAAACACCATCTTTACCTGCTGCATGTAATTTAATAAAATGTTCAAAATCTGTAGTCAAATTAATAATGTTATTGCACATATAATCAGGCATCAAACGACCACAATCTAATTTAAGATATGTTTTAGCAGTCTTTGTTAAAGACATATCCGGATGTAATCTGAAACCATGGATACGATCAACTACAACATGCTGATTATCTCTAATATACTTGACTAATCTTTTTAAAGCACTAACGTCCTCTTTTAACCCTGGAACATATACGTGAATATGGTTATGAGAAATACAATTGCTAGTAGGATTGTTACCATGTGATTTATAAAAATCAAGTATCTCAAAAATTCTTTCGACTTGTTCTTGCCAAGTTCTTGTTGGTTTAACATTTATCTCTCCTCCAAATGGTGGCTCTATACCAAGAGGGTCGCATGCTATACCACGGTAAGGAGGATTCAGATTAACAACATCAGTTTCTGAAAACTCCCACTTACCTAAATGTTCTGGAAGTGGGAGACGACGATCAGCATCTCCCACTTCCATTTCAAAACCCCATGTAAAAGTTTTAGGATCATAATTCATTGTAAGTCCTCAATATTAGGAAACTCATATCTATTATATGTTATCATTGTAAAATTATCAACTACAAAAACTTCATACATATTAGTTGAAAACTGTAAATCTAATCCGCTCCTTTTAAGGATATCAGCAGTAGAAGCAAAGATAACAATATTATGACCATAAGAATAATACAATGGTCTTGCTTCGTTTCTAAAAGCAGTCAACACTTTATCTTTATCAATAGTGCAAACTGACATACTAGCAGGTTGAAATTTATGTAAAGGAACTTCGCCCGATTCCAAACAACGTAAAATCAATTCACTATCATTTTTAGTGATAGTATCATACCCATAAGTTTCTTTCCAGGTTTCAGGAGGCTCTTGAGAAATGACTCCATTATGAACAATAGAAAGACCATCAGTAGCCATAGGTTGATTATATGCAAGATCGCTAGTTGAATAACGAACATGACCAATACAATAAAGATTGCCATCTTCATTAACCCAACTAGATATATCTTGTTTTGCTATAAATGATACAGCATCAATAGGTTCTTTAATTGTATGAACCTTATTATCTTTTACATACGAAACACCAGTAGCATGTTTACCACGAATCATTGATTGTGTAAAAAGTTGACGAACAAGATTGAACTCTTGTTCGTCTGGTTTCTTTATGACTATACCTAATACGCCACACATTAAAAGAAATCTTCTAGAGTTGCTACTTCTGCTTTACCATAAGGATCTTTCATATTATGTGCATGAAGATAATCATACCATTCTTGGCTTTCCCACATTCCAGGAGATACACCATTCCACAGAGGGCGCTGAAGAGGATGTGCTTTATTTAACCGACGATCATCAACAAACTGACGACGAAGAATTTCATAATCGTATGACTTTAGTTCAAGCATCTTCTCGCGGAAATAACATACTACAGAAATACGTTCGCAAGCAGGATCATCAGGATTGTTAAGAACGATAGGAGTATTGCCATGGATAATCTCATGGTTGTTGACCAGTAGAAGATCACCAGGACGAACATCGACAGCGATACGATACTCAGGGAAGACAAGATAACCTCCAGTATAATCACCAGAACCAAGAACAAGTAGATTACTCAATCCTGAATCTAGATCACCAGCATCTCGATGACATGCTGTGCGGAAAGTTTTATTAACAGTGATTGTTGTGAACACTGTATCAGGAACAAGGAAACGAGGGTCAAGTTTATCTGCCGCTTCTTTCTGATTACCCCAACGCCAAGGAAGAAGCTCCTTGAAACCTCTATTCAATGACTGAAGAAAGGGATATGCTAGTCCAAATAACTCTGGATGTTTCTCAGTATAGGATGTCGCTCGTCCATAAGGAATTCTCGGATAGCGATCGTACCAACCCGCAACACCAGAAAAAACAGACTTAGCATAATTAGTAGTGGAAGCCCAATTTTCCGCCACCATTTTAGCTTCTTCACGAACTTCTTCCTTTGGTTTATTAGATAGACCATCAACCCATTTATCAAACCATCCATGATACTCTGGATAAACTTTAGTTACCTCTGAACGTAACCAAACAATACCACGTGTTTCATCAACTGGTTTATATCTTGGGTTATTATACTTAGCACGAATACTTTCTATAGAGGTGTCATCAAATAAAGATGCACCATCATCCATCAAGAAGTCAAGTATTTCCTGTTGATAAGGAGTAACCCAATCTCTACCACCACGTCCATTTGTATTAAGCATTTCACCACGTGGACCTGCAGCAAGACCACGATTCTGAGACTCAACTGCTGCTTCTCTTAGTCCAGCATATGCTTGATCACATTCTTCTTTAGTAAAGAAGTTTTTACGAAACTTGAAAGCAATACGTAATTCGTCATTACCCTTATCACAATCCTCACAATCTCTCATACCACAATCAGCCTTTGTGAGCGGATCACAAAGGGGAGGCATATAACAATCACAGTCTTCTTGAATTACAACCTTGTAATGACTTTCATCTACATAAGTTCCAAGAAGATCTTCGCAATCAATTTTTTCTTTTGCGACAATACGTCTAACCATTATTTACTCCATAAAGAACTTTTTTGATATCAGGCGGCGTCCAACCTTCTGGCTTCAAAATCTTACCATCATCTCTACGAACTGGTTTACCATCAACTAGTTTTGCCATGTTGCTTTGATGGACGGCGTCAAATACTTTGTCAAGAGGGATTCCATAGGATACAGCAGTGCCACAGACAATGTAAATAATATCAGCAAGCTCTTTAGCAATGTTTTCGAGGTCATTATTATATTCGCCTTGTTCATATTCTTTAAACTCTTCTTCTAACAGTTTCATTCGTAATGCACGTTCTGCTCCATCAGGAAACTGTGGAGCATGGCCTACATTCTGTCCTACTGCTGTCTGAAATTCTTTCACATCTTTATAAAAATTACTCATAAATCCACTCCGGTGGTTCTCTTCGTTTCCAACTATGCATTCTTTCTTTACCTACTTTATAGTAGTTGCGGTAATTTGTCAATGCATCTTCTGATATTTTATACTTATCATCCATTGCAGATGGCATAGGAGTCATATCCCAGTCTTTTAAATTTTTAGGAGGAGACTGGAGCATGTAAGACAGTTCGCCAAAACACTTATGTTCTTTATCATAACGATAGGTATACTCTGCCATCAAAGCAAAGAAATGATCTACCAACCAATTATAATTCTCGACACTGCTGCGAGTCCAGACACAACTCGGATGATTGATATGCGTAGCTGAATAAACAACTGGTTCACGAGCATCATGTAATCTCCATCTCTTTGCTTTTCTACCTGTCAGTGTTTGACCAACGTATTCTTCGCCATCTAACAAGCGATGCGCAGTTGATAGTAGTTGTGCGCTCTCAAGAATCATCTTGACAACGTGTTTATCTACCATCCACTGCGCAGCTTGCACGGGATTCTCATCAATATAAAAAATATTCATCACTTATCCCAAAAAATAAACAACTTAATCCAAATATAAACTAAAAAACATACAATAGCAAATAAAAAAAGTTCTTCAAGATGATTATGTCTATGTTCAATTATTTTGAAATTAAAATATTTTTGGATGGAATAAATCTGTTCTTCGAACGAAGAATCTTTAAAATAATTTGTTATTGGATTTATTTTATCGAAGTTAAAATATCTCAAGATTTCCACTTCCTCATTGCTTGATCCCTATGGAATTTATTCGCTTTATCATAAAAACGGCGACCTTCTAGATGATCGTATTCGTGTTGGAATACTCTGGCGGACATACCAATAAACTGTTTGGTCATTGTGTCTCCATTCGGAGTATTGAATCTAACTCGAACAAATTCAGGTCGCTTTATTTTAACTAATAAACCCGGATAAGACAAGCATCCTTCTTCAAGAACGACAGTTTTTTCACTGGGTTGTGTGATTCTAGGATTGAAACATACAAAATTTTCCGGATGTCCTCTCATAGCAAAGATACGATAGGGAACTCCTACCTGATTAGCTGCTACGCCTAACGCTCTGCTCTCGTGCATAAATTTAACTAACTCTTTAGCAAATTCAATAGCATCAAAAGGAGGATTAGAAAAATCAAAAGGTTTGCATTCCTCTAACAAATGCGTATCATTTAATTCCATAAATTATTCCTCTATTTGTGAAAAGTTTTTAACCTTCTTAAACCTTAGAACATTAGAAAACTTTTCATTCATATGATCTTTATGTGATATAATAAAAATATTATTATTCTTTGCTACGTCATATACAATATTCATAAGATAATCTGTAGCGTTTTGATCAAGAGAAGAATCAAATACTTCATCCATAATCAAAAGATTTGTATTAATCGAATTACGAAGTTTAGCTACTGCTCTCCATGTAAATAATAAAGCTAAATCAATCTTCTGTTTTTCCCCTTCAGAAAAAGAAGCGTATGTAAAATTATCTCTGTATCTTGACTTGATTGTTTCATTAAAATTTTCATCAAGCTCAAACGATACGAAGAAATCCATAGAAGAAAGATACTTATTAATTAGCTTATTGATTACAGGTATATATTGTTTAATAATTTTAGATTTAATTCCTGTATCTTTTAACAATGCAGTAGCAGCAAAAAACAAATGTTTTTCTTCAACTAATTCGTTATATTCTTTTTGTATTATGGTTAGTTTTTCTTTATACTCAGCAATCTTATTATCAGAAGACGCATCATGAACAGAATCTGATATATTAGATATCTCTTGATTAATCTGTTCTATTTGTCTATTCAAAGATTTTAAATTTGTTTTTGTTTCAATAACATCCATCTCTTTTGAGCGGATGTTAGAAATAACTTCCATGATTTCTTCTAACCTTTTATTAGTAGAATCATATTCTTCAGAAAGTTTAACCAATCCTTTTTGTATCTCTGATAATTTGTTTTTATTTTCGTCTACGCATTTATGTTTAAATTCTTCTTCAATATTTTGCCCACAGGTCGGACAGCTTTCATTATTAGAAAAGAACTCTATGTTTTCTTTTAATATCTTAGACTTAGCATCTATTTGGTGCCTTAGTTGAGACAGCTTATTAATCTTTTTAGAAACCGTTTCCTCATCATGAATATTCTTTTTTAATTCATCAATTTGTTTCTGAATTTCATTCAGTTTAATCTCATGTTCTTTTATTTGTTTTTTAGTGTTTTCAATTAATACTCTTTTTTCTTCAATAACTTTTTCATTATTTTTATTCAGCAGCTGAAGATGTTCTTGAGTTGTTTCTATCTTATATTCTGTAAACTTTATATCTTTAACATAGTCTTCAATTTTAGAATTGTTTATTAAAATTTTATCTTTCAAAAGACTATTCATAACAGTAAAAATATTAAGTTCTAATAGATCTTCAATAATCTCTCTACGTTGAGCGGCTGATAGCTGCATAAATGGTTGAAAGGTAGCCGAGCCAAGAACAACTACTTGATTAAACGATTTCTGATTTACTTTAAGTACTTGTTTTTCTAATAGCTCTTGATAATCTTTCATCTCAGCTGACTGATTTAAAAGAGTATCGTTTTGATAAACTTCGAAGACTGTTGGTTTAATTCCTCGAACAATCTTGTAGTTTACAGTTCCTATAGAAAATTCAATTTCTACAAGACAGTTTTTCTGAGTAATTGTATTTACTAGTTGTGGTTTATTAATCTTACGGAAAGGTTTGCCGAATAAACCAAAAGAAAGAGCGTCAAGAATAGTTGATTTACCCGCACCATTTTGACCAATGATGAGGGTCATATCCTTACCACATAAATCTATTTCAGTAAAAACATTCCCTGTTGAAAGAAAGTTTTTCCACCTTAATTTTGTAAATCTTATCATCAATCCATCTCAATGATTGCCGATGGATTCACACAAATGTTAGGAGTGTATACACCGCCCGCTGCTTCACACTTTTTGGTTTGTGAATAATTAACGTATCCGACAGCACCGATAATAACTAACGTATAAAAAATACATCGCAAAGGCATGTTTTACTCCAAAGTTAATGCTTCATTATAAAGTTCGACAATCTTATTCTCTAATTTTTCTTTATTGATACCTTTAGATTCTGTATTACGAATATACTTTTTAAAAATATCAATAGTGCTTTCAGCCTCATCTACAATTTCTTCATCTTCTTCGAGATTAAGATTTAGATGATCTTCTACTATTTGGATATCAATAGGATTATTTTTTTCTATGTTCTCAATAAATTTATCAAACCAATAAGGATTATTCTTTTCTTGAATGATAATCTTTATTATTTTACCTGAAAATTGAGAATAGTCAATCTTTGAATCAACAAAGTTTATATCACCATCATTATACCAAAACTTATGAAACATTTTATATGGGTTTTCAATAAAAGTCAGCTCTCTCGTTTCTGTGTCAAAGATATGAAAACCTCGTGGATCATTATAATCAGACCAAGTATACTCTGCAGGAGAACCGAGATAATGAATATTACCACGGTTTGAGCGATGATGAAAGTGCCCAGAACAAACAGTATCAAAGCGTCCAAACAAACTTGGATCATCTCCATGCGATACGATTGATCCTTTAAACATCTCAAAGCCTTCAAGTTCCAAATGACCGAAAGCAATTTGTGCATCTGTTTCCTTAATTAGTTTGAAGGAATGTTCCTTGTTATCATCACAAATCCAAGGAATGAACAGAATCTTAGTGCCATCGAACATAACTTCGGTTGTTTCGTAATAGATATTTATAGGATATCTATTAAAAAGTTCAATAAAAGAACTTACTTTATTAGTATTTTTATGGTAAGTGTCATGATTACCAATGATCTGATGCCATATAATACCACGATTGATAGCAGGTTCTATCAGGTCTTTTCTGAGACGGTAAGCAGTATTAATATTAATATACTTACGACGATCAACGATATCCCCGCAATGAACGACAGTGGTAACATTATGTTCGTCGAGATATCTGAAAAATACGTCATCGTAAAACCTTTTCATATAGTCGTGAAATGCCAGAGAATCGTTACGAACTCCGGCATGACTATCAGTTAAAAGTGCGATTTTCATTCTTTGAGTTTGCCTTCACAACAGCAGCTGTTACGTAATCACGAATAGCATCGAGTCTTAGTAAAAGATTTGCTCTTTCGTTTTCTCTAACAGTCTTATCATTTAATTTATTTACTATATCCTGAACTACAACAGGAACTAGATGTTCATTCTTCATCTTCGTCTACCTCTGAAAATTTTTCTACTCCGACTAGTTTACTCGCTTTTTTCGTTTTAGTCAACTTATCTTCAAACGTCCTTACAACATCTGAAGAATACTCGTTTGCTTTCAAATGTGTAGTATGTCCTGACTCTTCGATAATCTCAGAGAACAAATGAGAGTTCTCGAAATTCTTATGTTTTATATATGTCTGTTTCTTTTCTTTTTGTATTCTTCGAAGGAAAGCATTCCATGCAATCTGTGTAAAATAAGCAAAAGGATTATTTGTTTTATCCGGATTGAAATTATCAACAGCTGCAATACAGTCGATAATACCATCGCTTATCATATCTTGTTTATATGTATACCCAGAGAAATTCGGTTTCTTTGCTAGATTGTTACAAATTAAAAGAATAGATTCACCAATATAGTTAGGGATTTGTGGTTTATCTGTATCATGTTCTAAAGCATGTTGTATGTCATTTTTATAATGTATCATTGCTCCATAAAGAGTCTTGTTATTAATATAATTTGTTTTTCTCTTTTTAGGTTCTGTCATAATTTATTCCTTGACTATATTACAATTTGTGGGTATAATCATTGTTGTCACGATGATATATTCAATGATACTTTATAGATCTTGTACTTAAACTTTTCTTCATTATATACTTTAACTCTCTCCATAAAGTGTAGTAGAGTGAAATTCTTCTTACTCTTCCAAGAGAAATCATCTGCTATATCATATAAGGTAGCAGCAGTTTTTGTATCAGACTTACGTAATCCACGACCAATTGATTGGAGATTCCGTATGCGAGACTTGCTTGGGCTAGTAAAAATAATATTATGAAGATTCTTAATATTGACTCCGGTACTGAAAGTACCAAAACTAGCGACAATAATAGCATTAGACTCATTCTCAACAACCTTTCTAATATGTTCTCTTTCTTCTCCATCTACGGAACCGGAAACAAAATATACGGGACGGTTATTGTCCTTGAGCATTTTTTCTAAAACAACGCCATGTTTCTCTACGTATTGATAGAGAACTAGAGTGTTTCCTTCTAAAGAAAGAGCTAAGTTTTTTATGAATTTATTTCTAGCTTCACATGCTACAAGATAATCTAGTTCTGCTTGATAGTTGGCAGAACGAATTATCATCTTTCTTATGTCGTCTGGATAAGAAAGAACAATGGCCTTAATATTAAACTCTGCTAGATGTTTTTTATCTATCAGTTCTTTAGTGGATATTACTTTTCTGACTGGTCCAAAGAGTCCTTCAAGAACGAGGCGGTGGGTTTGAGTACCATCCAATGTTCCGGTAAATCCAAAACGGTAGCGTGCAGTGGGTATCTTAGTAAGTATAGAAGTAAGAGATTTTGCTTTGAAGAGATGAGCTTCGTCTCCGATGACAACATCAAAGTTACTAAAGAATTCGCTAGGTAGTTTGTATATGCTCTGCCAAGTTGTGATTGTGATTGGTTTTGTTGATCCCTTATCTTGTCCAGCGAAGACACGATGTACGTAAGTATCAGAGTCGAAGCCATAGTCAGCAAAATCACTGGCAAGCTGACTAACAAGAGAAGTAGTTGGAACGATAATGAGAGTTCTTTTCGCATAATACCTCACGAGTAAGTAAATAATGAATGATTTACCAGATGCTGTTGGTGATAACATAAGAGCTCTACGTTCGCGAACTGCGTGCATAAAAGCCTCGACCTGATAATCTCTTGGTTGTAATGTAGGTTTTAGTTTAGCAATAAATTCTTTGGCTTCTTTAACAGAGAATTCTTCAGTAGCAAAATCAGAAAGATAATCTATTTCATATTCTCTTTTTTGACAGAAATCTTCAACATATGAAAGCAATCCGGCATATAACATTCCATTCATAGGATTCAATAAACGAATCTTACCATCCCAGAATTTATTACGGAACGAAGGCATAAACTTGGCGCCAGGAACAGAGAATGTAAAAAACTCACTCATCTCCATCATGATGCCAGGTTCACATTTAATCTTTATATAAACTTCGTCATGTTTCTCGACTTGAATTATTTCTTTCATTACGCTCCCATAGTGAATTTCTGCCAATCAATAGCGTTACGAATGACGAAATTTCTGTTTATGATTGTTTTGATAATAGAATCTAGTAGTTCTACTTTTTCTTGTTGAAGGCCGATCTTTAAAGAGATATTGATTATATCTTCATCAGCTTCCATATACATAGGTATATCTCCCTTGAGGATCATACCTTTGGGTGGTAATTTCCAACCCTTGTCTTTTGTATCTTCGTTTGGACCTTGGGTCAAGAACTCATACTTATCCAGCTTCAATCTTTTAAACTCAGCCTCTAATTTTCTGAGTTGCATTTTTTCATTGACTAATAGCTGAAAGTATTTATGATGGAGTTTAGGGATGTTTAATGCAGCATCACCAAGTTCAGTTTTATCTATCTGGGAGTCTTGTTCCCAATGTTCGAATATCTCTTCTATCTTCATACTAATCCCCTAAAAATTAAACTATCATATTATATTTTAAGGAAAAAGTAAAGTTAAATATTTTTAATTTCGTAATAAGAGTATTTGAAAGTTGCGGTTGCTTCAACGTAGTTGACATTTTCGTCAATAGTATTAACAACTGCACCAGATAAACTTACTGGATGTGCATCTGAAAAGATAATTTCATAGTTTGGCATTTTAGTACTTGATAGTATCATTAATGATATCTCAGAGTATATACCTTCACCAGTAGTAACACCTTTTTGTTCTAGTGCTTTGTATCCTTCAAAATCAATTGGCTTACCCAATGCTTTAATCCAATTATGGACTTCTAGATAATTTTGTAAATCTTCATCCACTTTGAATGTAATTTCTAGATCATTATAATCAATGTGATCGCCAGGAATAGGAACCTTTACCATAGGATTTGGATAGATAGGAGCTCTGAGTGTCATGTCAGGTATGTTAACCTTCTGTATGAAGAAGTTAACGTGAGGAGCTCTCTTAATAAAGAATCTAAAATTAAGAGGCGAAAGGAAATTTTTATTTTCTGGCGTATTATCTATTGCTGACATATTAACTCCTTTCCTCTATTTATATGAAAAAAGGGGAGCCGAAGCTCCCCAAGTTTCTCGTCCCCTTGTTTACGGGACTTACTTAGCAACTCTTACATAAGGTTATTAACAATAACTCTACGGTAATACTTGTTAGTTGATACAACACCAACACGACCTAGACCCTTAGTAAGACCTTCAGCGAATGGGTTTGCAACCATTCCGTAACGAGTCTTAAATCCGATCTTTGGCTGGAAAGTTGACTGATCAACTGCACGAACCATCTGTAGTGGAACGTATGGGCAATAGAATAGACCAGCGTCGAAAGCTGATGAACCCTTATAGCCAACAGTTAGATAGTTACCACCTAGTGCGTATGGATCGATATAAACACGTAGACGACCATTTAGAACACCAGCGAAAGTGTTTCCAGTATCGTCAACCTGTAGGTTGTTTGAGTTAAGAGCAGGAGCGTAGTCTAGAACACCAGCCATCTGTAGAGCAGAAGCAACGTCTGAAGAACAGATAACGATGTTACCCTTACCACGACGAGTCTGCTTAGCGATCTGGTTAGCTTCACGCTCTAGCTGGAACATTAGACCCTTGAACTTTTCAACTGACCAACGTCCGTTTGAGTCAGTGTCAAGATCGAAGACACCAGCAGTAGTAGTGTTGTCCTGAGCACCAGCAGTAGCGCTGATGTTGATAGTACGAACTACTTCACGATTGATTTCAGCAAGAATTTCAGCTGAAAGAATGTTTGCTAGTTCAGTTTCTGCGTCTAGACCATGGATTGCCTTAAGATCCTGAGCAAGTTCCATAGTATACTCTGCCTTTAGAGCACGAGTAAGAGCAGTAACAGTAACCTTCTCAATTGTGAAGGCCATCTGTGGGAATGAATTACCATTGTCAACGCCAAGAGCTTCAGCGTTAGCAGTGTTCATACCAGCACCAGTGTTATAAGTGTTGGTAGCAGTTAGTGGTGAAGTGTTGGTTGCGCCAGGAATAGTTCCCTTGAAACCAAGACCGAAGTTATTAGCATCAACGCCAGTTAGACCACCAGCACCAGTGAATGCAGTGTTAACTTCGTTGTAGAATGTTTCGTTAGAAGCAGTGTTACCAACCTGAGTTCCGTCACCAGAAGCAGCGGTACCAGTCTGGTTGCTGTAACGTGAACGCATTGCGAAGATAAGTCCAGTTGGACCAGTCATTGGCTGAACGCCGCAGATATCATAAGCAATTAGGTTTGGCATTGCTCTACGAACTAGAGAAATAAGAACTGGATCGAAAGTATCGATACCACCAGAACCAGCAGTTGAGCTTGAAGCGCCCATGAAGTTTGCTGGTAGAGATGAAGAAGTTTCAGTTAGAGTCTGATAGTTGCCATGAGCAGCTGACTCAACTAGAGCCTTCTCGGTATTTTCGAGCATGACAGCAGTTACTGAACGACGGTGAGCGTCCTTGATTTCACCAAGAGCGTCGTGGTCTAGAACTGGTGCCCACTTATTTTGAATTCCCTCAGCTAGATACATTTGTTTTCCTTTCTACTAAGAAATATACTTCTTATATTTATAAAAAATTACTTTTTAACGGTTCTGGCGATTGCCTGAACATAACGACCAACTACTGGATCAACTGACTTGGTTGATTCTGTTAGTTCGCCTTCAAAGGTTTCCTCTTCAATGTTTGAAGAATATGAAGTTGTTTCAGCATTGAAATAGTTTTCCTTGACAATCATTAGCTTTTTAGCATAGACATCTAGGTCACCATCAAATTCAATACCTTCTGCTAGAGCAGCGAACTTTTCCTGCTGTGTCAATGCAAGATCAGAGGCTAGTTCAATAAAAATATCCTGTCTACGATCTTCGACAAGAACATTCTTTAGCTCTACGTTTTCAGAAATTACTTCATCCACTTTTTCTTCGAGAGCAGCGACCTTTTCGGCCATTGCTTCTAGAACATCAACCTTATCTGATGGAACATCAATGTAATGTTCAGCAAATAAGTTTCTCAATCCTTCAATGAAATCTTCAGTGATTTCTGCACGAAGGCTTGATTCAATAGCTACTTCATTTTCCTTCATCCAGTTTTCGACAACGTAATCAAGATAAGTGTCGAGCTTTGATGTTACTTCTTCACTGAAGTTTGCAATCTCTTCTTGTAATGCTTCTTCATATGCTTCTTGAAGACGAGTGTTTTCTGCGATAACTCTAGCTGAAACAGCTGCTTCAAAAAGAGTAGCAATATTTTCTTTAAACTCTTCAGTCAAGTCCTGACCATTGAACATTTCTTCAATGTCTTCCTTAACATTCAAACGTGGCATAGCATCTGCAGTCTTAGGACCAGTAGTTCCGCCAGTAGCATGTGATGGCTTCATGTCAATAGTTGAAGAATTATGAGCAGAATTGTCACCAACACCATAAGTCTTACCAGGACCAAACTGAGCCTGAACCTGATTAAAGAAGTTGATTAGATCAGACTTACCCATACCAGCCATAACGTTCATTACGCCATGCATAGCACCGAGCTTTGACATTGGGTCTCCAGGAGCAGCCTTTGGATGAAGTGATGAAGCTGCAAGAGTTTCTTCAGAAACATCAGTTTCCTCTTCAACTTTCTTCATCTTCTTTTTCTTAGAATGCTTCTTGTCATCTTCTTCTTTTTCATCTTCATCTTCTTCGCCTGACTCATACTCTTTTTTACAAGATGCTTCGTCGATGTCAGCGAAGTCTTCTACATCATATTCTTGTTCTAAATTAGCCATTAGAATAGTCTCCTATTAGTGATTTTATTGTATTTATAAAAAATTATCTTTTAATAGTTAGCGAAGTTAGATACTGCTCGAAGATGGCGAGTTTCTGTTCTTCAAGTTTTGATTTTGACATTCTATGAATATCTTTCTTCATTTCATGAAGTCTCTCTTCATGCCAAGTGTTTTTAACTGGATCAAAAATCCACTCAACGTTTTCCATAATACCATTTACAAAACATCCAGGACCAGAAGGATCGGATACAATATCAACTGTTGATAATTTGAAATCTGGCTGAACAATCATAACACCATTTGATTCTTTTAAAGAACCCATACCACGTGTAGAAACGCCAAGCTGACCGCCTGATTCTAGAAGACCTCTAGCAATCTCTCCCATAGGAGTTGATGTAATCTTTGCTTTACCATTAAAATAATTACCATCTTGATTTAATTCAGTAATGATATGTGATACACGATCAAGATTAATGGTTGGTCCTGCAGGATGGTTTAATTCACCAAAAGCTCTTTTAGCGTTCACGACTTCACGAACATATCTAGCTACTTCTTTTTCAAGAACATGTTTAGGATAGGTACGACCATTCTTGTTCTTTTCCTCAGCAACTATAAAACGTCCAGTGATATAATGGTTTTTCTTACCATCTTCTGTACGTTCTGTAATATAATGAGTGTCTTCTATTATTTCGGTAATAAGTTTCATTTTACCCTCTGTATTCTACTGGAGCCGCTCTCATATTTGGCCCAACTACTGTGTCTGTTGACGATTTAACAACAACAAGAGCTTCAGTATTCGTAACTGTTGCATTAGCATAAACAGTTCCATTAGAATAAGCTACGTTACAAACTGCAGCTGCTCCTGAATTATAAATTCTAACAGCTGTTGCATTAGCAACTGTATTTGCTGTAGCTATGGAAATCTCTCCGCCTTTTAATTTAATAAACATTATAATGTCCCCATATCATGTCTGCCTGTAGACCAACCAGCAGCGCCTGGTCCGGTATAATCAGTATTAGTTGCTGAACCTGATTCTTTAACATTCTTACGTTTAGCATCGTAGTAAGCACCAAGAGCCATCTTCTGGCGTTCTTTAGTTGACTTACCGGAAAACTTAGGATTATCTGAATGAACGAAATCGTGAATCCACTTTGATACTGGATCTTTAACTGACAATACTTCATCAAGATATTCAGTTTCTTCTTTTATTTTACCACCAACTTTGGCTTTACCAACTGATGACTTGTGTTCAGCGCCAGCTTCAATATTTCTCTTAGCAACACCAGCAGCGAACTGACGAGCGCCACCAAACATAGATCCGGTGCTTTTTAATTCATTATAACTTTTCTTACCTGGTTTAAGTTTAGTAACAGGAACGGTTGACTTTGCAGCAATTGCAGATAATTCTTTTGCTGCTCTACGTTGAGCATCGTCTTCAATGCGACCCTCGTCCATTACTTTCTTTTTATCAGCTAGATATTCACGGCCCTTAGAATCTTTTTTCTTTGACTTCTGCATGTTAACGTCGTTTTCTTTTGTTGGACATGCAGATTCACCATGAACTTCACACATCACACCTTCCATGGTGTGATTACAACCAGCACCTTCGCCTAGTTTCTTACCTTTGGCTGCAGCTGCCTGAAACTTTTCTTTACCATATTTCTTACGACCAATCCATGCTGCTAAAGCTGCTGGAGATTTCGCACCAGTTTGAGTTAGCTGACCTTTAAGAGCGTTGAATCCCATATAATTTTCATCAACATCTGATTCCTTAACAGGTAAAGGTAAAGGACGAGAAGGTTTCTTTTTTCCAGGATATCTTAAACCGCCTCCAGCAGCCAATTTACTACCAAAATCGCCTGGCTTATAATCAGCAGGTCTTGGAGGAAGGTCAGCAGGATTTTGTTTACCAATAAATTTTACTCTTTCTGCCTCATCCAGCTCTGATTCCTCTTCAGTTTCTTCGTAAACACCATCAGACTGAAACTTATACTTGTCAGTCTTTTTAGTTTTACCTTTATAAACATCATCGCCATTACCTACACGATCAGCATGAGTTTCAATTTTATGTTTCTTTATAAAAGCTACGCCATCTTTAGCGTTCCACTGATACATGTTCTTATCATCAATTTCTGGTGGTGCTATCTTACTAGATTTAACTCCAGCAAGAATTGATTTAAGATCCTTGGCCATTTATTCTTCCCCTGAGTGCTCTAGTTCTGATTCTTCAGCACCAATCTCATCGTCTGCATAATATTCTTCTGGTGGTTCGTAACCATACATTTGTTGTGCGATTTCTACTTTTTTGTTTTCTACTGCAGTTCTAATTCTATCTACTACTAGATCATTAAATGCAGCTTCAAATTCTAATGGTTTCTGCATGACAGCAGAAGTTACTAAATCATCTAATTCATATTTATTTTCTTCTGACATCTATCTCACCTTTATTGTTGTGTTGTAGGAGCGCCACCAGCTTGCGCCCTGGACCTTAACTCTGGGTTTTTAGCAATTATTTGAACAGCAGCTTTATACTTGGCTTCGTCAGCCATAGTTCTGTTTGCTTTTGGCATCTTTTTCATTTGATCGACAATCATTTCAGCATTACGAACTTGTTCCATTTTCTGAGCTTGTTCCGGATCGTTTTCCACAGAACCTTCTACACCTGGTTGTAACTGCTGTTGCTGTTGCATTTGTTCAGTAGACATTTGAGCTTGTTGTAATAATTGTTCATTATTAATAACAGCAGGATTAATCCATCTACTATCACCAGCTTGAACCTGTTTATTTTCAACTTGGATCTGTTTATCAATTTCAGAAATATCATAATCTGGCTGATGTAGAACATTTCTACGAACCCATTCATGACTATAATATTTACCAATCATATCCTGAATATTTCTAGCTTGATTAATTCTTCCTTCTAGAATTTCAGCATCTTTAAGTTCTGTAAAATAATTATCCTTAGCGTAATCATACTTGATGAAGTTGGCCATCTGAGCCCAATCATCAAGCGTGGTAATACCTTTAAGAATAAGCTGTTTTTCTAACATCTTAGTAAACATGTTAGCAAATCTAGCTCTTAAACGAATACAAAATCTAGTAAACTTTAATTCGTCTCTGGTAATTTCAGTAGCACGACCAATAGAAAATAGTGCATCTGAATTCAAACGACTAATTGGAACGTTCAATGCGTTCAAGAACTTCTTCTGGAAATATAGAACGTCATCCATTTGACCTAATGTTTGACCGCCAGGTAGGGTAGTAACCTCCGTACCTCTACCACCTTCACGACGTGGAAGCCAATAGTCTTCCAACATTGTCATGAATTTGCGGTCATCTCTAATGTCGCCTGTTTGGGCGTCATAGATTAATCTGTTTTTATGCTTAACCATAATATCACGAACATACTGCTCTGCCTTCATCTTAGGTAGATTACCAACATCAATATACCAAATACGACGTTCAGGAGCACGAGCAAGACGATAGATAACTAGAGCGTCTTCTAATGTTCTAAGCTGGTTAAGTGGCTTAATTGCCTTATGAAGATAGGAAAGAACCATTGTTCCTTGGTTGTCAGTCAAACCAGAAACACAATGTAGAATAGAATCTTTAGCAATTTTCAAACCAGTGGTCGACGGACCTACTGCTTTATTACCAAAGTTAAAACCTTTATCGTTGAAGATAAAATATTCATTAACAGTTTTAGTTACAACTGCATCGCCTGGATTGGCAACTTGAAGCCTTTTCTTTTGAACTTCACGAACCTTACGAACTTTACGAGGATCAATATATCTTAATTCTTTAATACCAGCCGCTGGGTTTTTTTCATCGATAATTACATGATAGTATAAACGACCATCGATATACCAACGACGATAGATTTCATAAGCATATTTGTTAAATTCTAGAAGATTTAAACAATTTTTAAATTCTTCTGTAATTACTTTTTTGATATTATCATTGACTTTTAATTCATCAAGATTTATACTGACAATATGTTCTTCATCAATAGATATAGATTCATTGACAATTTCATCAATAGCAGCATCACACTCTGGCTGTAAAGACATTTCACGATATTTGGTGACTAATTCTGCTTCAGAGCGAACAGTTCCATCTAGATCAACATATGTTCCGAATGCTCCGCCTGCAGATACAACAACTGCACCATCATCCGAGTCCTTTGAAGGAGCAAATGATGCTGGTTCAATTGTTGGTCTATTTCTTCTGAGTTCGAAACCGAATAATTCTGCCATTTATTTCTCCAATATTGGAGGGAGTTTCCTCCCTCCTAATCATTATTATAGTTTATTTAGATTCCTATTGGACCGCCAGTTGGAGTTGCTTCTACATCAAAATCAGTAACCTGACCAGATGTCTTAGCTGATAGAACTGTAGTACCAATAATAAGAGGTATCCAATAATCATAAGAAAAGTTTACTGTAAACTCTTCAATAGCATTAGCAGAATCCCAACCAAGAGTAATACCACTAACTGCAGTTGGGAATGCGCCAACTAACTGATAAGAACGAATTGCTTCGCCATCCTTAGCAAACTGAGTAACGTCAATCAAAGTCTTATAGTCTTCAATTGGGTTTGCTATACGAACATTAGAAACGATAGTATTGATAGCATTTTGCCATGCTTCAAACATTGTTCTAACTGCAAAGTCTTCATCGTTCATTACAGTTACTGACCAGTCAGCAAAAGTACGTTCACCAGCAACCTTAATTTTTCTACCAAAATATGGAATTTCAATGTTTCCAATAGTTGATTCTGGTAGTTCTGCTGCTCGGCAGACGAACGGGAATTTTTCAATTCCCGCCGCTGCAACTGCTACTCCTGGTGGAGGAGTAACTACTACTTCGAATAGCGAAGGTCTAGCACCACCGTAACGTAGACCCTTTTGTTTAAAATCGTTAATGTCGAAAGCCATCTATTTTACTCCTTTGAGTTTTATCTATTTATTAAAACTTACCAATAACTTCAGAGAACTGAACGCCAGTTGGAACAGCAATGAAGTTAAGCTGGATGAAGTTGATACTTCTCGCAGGTTTAATATAGATGTCGCCGACGAACTGGTTACTATCAATAATCTGTGGAGTATTGTTAGTGTCGTCACAAACAACTAGGAAGTCTGTAATACCTCTACGACCCTTAATAGTGCGTAGATATGGAATTACAAGATTTCTGAACTGTGCTCTAGTAAACGCATCGTTGAATTCGAATAGTGAATACTTAGCAGCAACAGAAATAGCTTTCTCTAGAGTGATAAACAATCTACGAACATTGATACGATCAAAGGCAGATGGCTTAGACTGTAGAGTCTTGTCTCCGTAAAGAACAGTTCCTTCTCCTGGGAAAGTAACCACAGGATTGATACCAGCTGGATATAGAATATCTCTTTCTGGTCTCTTAGGATTATATGCTAGTTTAACAAGGTTCTTGATCTGACCACGGTTGAAACCAGCTGGTGACCACCATGCGTCATTAGTCATATCTGTTCTTGCGCATAGACCTGCAACGTCACCGTTTAGAGGGATCCAACGGTAAACATCGTTATATCTATCATACTGATACTTATAACCAGAGTCCATGACAGCGTATGAAGAACTACGTAGAGCATTTCTCCATGACTTAAGATCTAGAGCTTCGTCACCAGCGTTGTTAAGAACAGTAGCCTTATCAGGAGATACGAAAGCTACGCAATCTCTTCTTCCGTTCTTGTTTTCAGGATCAAAGTTTGAACCACCAACGATATTATCAATAATCCAGTTAGCTAGCTGGTAATTCTGAACTGTTCTTCCGTCTTGAACAGTTGTTCCACCAATTGGCTTTCCTTGAAGAACAAGAGAAATATCAACATCTTCTGGTGACTGGAACAATTCATATCCAGCTGCTAGGATTGATAGAGTAGCATTAGCTTCGCTTAATCCATCAGCGCCTAGTCTTAGTTGGATATTTGCTGGTTCTCCTGAAGTAGCAGAAGTTAGATTAAGAGCATTATTTGAAAGAGCGGTTGAACGATCAGCAGCCCACCAAATATACTGAGAAGTTTTATTAATTACGTTCTTGTAGTAATTATCTGTTCCATCTAGAGTAGTAGCGTCTGTTGCTCTAGAAACTCCCTTGAATACTTCAAGAACAGTTCCAGGAGTTCCAGTGAAATCTCCTCTATCGTCAACTACAACAACATGCAATTCATCGTTAGCTGAAGTATTACCATTGTAAAGCTGATAGTTTGACTGACCTGGAGCAGTGTCGACCACATTGAAGAATTCCCAATTACGTTCTAGAGTCTGAGTGACAAATGGTGAACGTAGTCTATAAGGATCTTCAAACTGTATCTTTACTACTGAAGAGTTAGCAATAAACTTTGGATTTGGGTCAAAGTTTAGAGAGATATCAATTTCTGAACCAAATGGATCAGATGCTAACTTAAATCCTGTAGAGTTTGCTTCTGTGATGTAATATCTATTTCCACTAGTTATACCACCAAGATCGCCACTGACATTACTTGATACGTAAGTTACAACTTCACCGTTAGTGAAAATAGAGTTACCAGTTCTGATAAAGTTAAGATTAACATCAACGTTAGCTGCAGCGTTTACTGTAGCATTAGCAGTAACGTTACCGTTCCAAGAATAGTTGTTCTGAACAGAAACAGTTTTAACCTGCATATACTGAAGACCAATAGTGCTATTACCAGCAAGAATCTGGTCGCCAATAGCAATTAGATCTGATGTATTTGAAGAAGCAGTAGTGTTAGCTGCAGCAGGGAAATGTATTGATACTGCGTTAGAACCAAATCTGAATTCAGCAGCAGCATTTGTTATAGAATTAGCAGTAACCAAAGAAACGTTAGAAGCAAAACTATTGCTGTTATCACAAACAGAAACTCTTAGCGAATTGCCAATATCCCCTGGATATTTTGCAATATAGATAACGTCTGTATCGAAAGTTCCATCTTTTTCGATATAGTGATTTTCGTTCTTTACAATCTGGTTTACTAGATTTGCAGCCTTAGCATCATTATTGGCGCCATCAAATCCTAGAGCGTTGTAAGCTGTTTCTGGACGAGCAAAATAGAAAGAAACGTTACTCTGAGAAGCAGTTGTATTTGAAGAAAGAGTAATAGAAGAAGAGTTCTTAGAAAGAACTGATATTCTAGAAAGAGTTGCAGTATTAACAGAACTATTACCAAAAGTAATAGAGGCGTTTGAACACTGAGTCAAATACATTCCAACTGTAATAGCTGATGTGTTTGAAATTAAAACAACGTTATTTCCGCCTGTAGTATTACCTGAAACTGTAGGAGTAGCTCCAGTAGTATGAGCGGCACGGGAAACATATAGACGATTGGTATATGACAAGAAGTTTGCAGCAGTAAACCAAGTTTCAGCGTTAAAATTAGTTGGCTTAGCAAATCTTCTTACAAGCTGATCTTCGTTGGAAATAAATACTCTTTCCTCAATTGGACCCCAACGAAAAACGCCTGCAAAAGCGCCATCATTAGTGGCTACGGCAGGTACGATCGTAGTAAGATCAATTTCAGATACATTTACACCTGGGCTTAATTGAAATGCCATTTTTTTCTCCCTTCGTGCGAGAACATTCGTGATTTACTTGATATATTTATAAAATTGGGTTTTTTAGAAGTCTATCGGTTGGTTCCACATCCAGGCGTCCCCTACGAATTGTTCGTAGTCTTCCGCATAAAAATCATCCCTACCAGTTTCCACAAACCCAAACGGAGAAAGGTCTTGTTCCATATCCTCTTCCGTCTTTTCTCGCAGCGACATTAGAGTATTAATATCTGTATACTCTTTAAAATATTGTTGCTCGGATAACCAAGCAAACAAAACCAAACACATTACTAAGTCATCATGTTTACCTGGCTCAGCTTCGTATGAACTCCCCTTTTTTGAAAACGTTGATAATTCGTTGATAGTGTGGAAATCGTTAACAATAAATTGATTTCCTTCGATCAAAAGTTTTAAAATAGAACATCCTATTGATTTGACAATTTTAGTTGTTCTAATTCCCTTATCTACCCCAGAAGCTCCACCGAATCCTTGGGTGATACGTTTGCCTGAGCGTCCAGCGTTTTCAGTGAACAACACATTCTCATAGGCAAAGTCATAATGTAGTGTATGAGAAACCTGTTCGCCAATATCATTGACCTCTACAAGGACAGAGGCGTTATTATAAGCTCTAGCTACCCTATGAATAACTTCGGCGTAATCAACCGGAGTTACAGCATTATTTCTATATACAGCTACCTGTTGATAAGGCATTTTGCTGACATCAACTAGTTGAAAGGCAGAATAATCTAATCCCTTACCTCTAGAAACGTCACATACCATCATGTATACATGATTTTCTTCAGGAGGTTTGTATTGAATAAGACCTTCTTTTTCAACTATTGGAGCCTGATGAACTAGTTCTTTTAACTTCCAACCAGCTATTAGAGTTCCTGACGAACCAAGGAACTCACACTCCATTTCCTGATTAAACTTTTCGATATCAAAGTTCATACCAGCAAGAGTGTCTTGTTTCCACTTATCATCTCTGCCTGGAACGTCTCTCCAGTTTACCTGAATAGCGTTATAACCATTCCTATTTTCAATAGCGTTGATCCAAGTAGCATAGAAATGGTTTAATCCGTTAGGAGTAGAAACTAAAATAATTTTAGAATCTGTACCTGATGAAATAGTTGGGTAGACTGAAGTAAAGAATTCGTCCCAACCGTCAATGTGAGCCGCCTCATCGATGAATAGGAGATTGATGGTATAACCACGGATAGCAGAAGCAGAAGTAGCAGCGGCCAAAACACGACTGTTATTTTCTAGAACGAATGACCCTTTATTCCATTCTACAACACCCTGTTGTAACCATTTTGGAAGATGCTGATAAGCAAGCTGAACACGCCCAAGAATTTCTCTAGCAGTATCCCCCTTATTGGCCAGTAGAGCAACAGTCTTATCAGCATGAAAAATAATATACCAAAGAATATATGCACAGGTTGTAGTAGATTTACCAGCCTGACGAGCCGTTGTAACGATAGTATAACGATTATCTTTAAATGAAGAAACCATGTTCTTCTGATAATCCCACATAATAAAATTTTGAAGACCATCGTTCAAAGTAATAATCTTCATATAATTTTCAGCAAAATATATTGGATCTTCTGAACATTTAACATACTCTTGAACTAATTCAGGAGTCCATTCAATATTTTGATTAGATTTCTTTAGAAGAATATTACCTTTATAACCAGCAATATCACTCATTATTCTTCATTTCTTTAAGAACTTTTTGAAGTTCTGCAGTAGATCCTACAAAAAGATTATTATTGATGGTTTGGGCTTTTTCGTTTATAGGGGAGTCAGAGGAATCTATTTCTCTGATTTTAGTTTGAAGCGCCAATAATTCTTTATTAGTATTAACCATAGTATCCATAAGTTTGGCCAACACTTCAAAAGCACGTGGATGTTGAGATTGCCCAGCAATTTCTGATAGCTTGTCCATTGCTTCTTGGCCTGTTTGGATAACTTCATATAGATTGGCTCTAGCTGCTTCGAAATCGCTACGAGCAGAATCATCATGAGCCTTTGCTATTAAATTTTCTATTTGATTTTCATATTTTAAAGGCAGATTTTCTTCTTCATTCATTGATCAATTTCTTCAGTGTTATAAATCATAGTAATAAATCCATAATCATCATCAGCTTCTATTTCGGTATAGGGCAATGTTCCTGTACCAGTAAATGGAGATCCGTAATAATTTATAGGAGCTCCGTTAGCGTCTAATCCAGGTTGTATGGTAATCTTTTCTGCAATGTCTGTATTACCAACAGCATCAGCTAGTTTACCGTCTGCAACTGGGGGTATATAAAAATTAACATTGATGAATTTGATGATAGCAGATTTCTTAACAGGACCATAAAAATAACCTTTTAATAAGAAATCTAAAGACCATATAATCATTCTACGATCTTTATACTCACCATCGTATTTATCATTATAATCTATGTTAGTTAAAATGATCGGAATATCCATTGCAATTCCCATTTCTGGAATAAGGTTACAAGTGGTCGTCCAATCTGGTGTAAAATATGGTAATATCTGCTCTATAATCTTGGTGCCATCTTCAACGTTTTTAGCATATATGTATACCTTAAATGATATATTATAAGGAACAGGATTATACTGATATTTAAACTTACTTTCTTCACCAGCTACTGTGCTTTTAACAGTGCTTTTTCCAACTGTATTAAGTTTTCTAGTTCCATCGTATTTAATTTCACCCATCTCGAATGAGATCATAGGCAATGGTAGGGTTGCAGTATTACGATCTAGAGCCGGATCTTGCATAACTCTTGCAAGCATCTTATCTTTAGGGGCATACGTGATTGGAACTTTAAGAAGATTGATTGTATTACCATTTTTATCCGTACGTGTGATACGAATATTGTTGAGCAGAGTGCCCATAAGAATAACATATTTACGAATTAAACTGAAATAAAATGGAGCTCCGAACAATTAAATATGCTCCTCTACGAATGGGTTTTGTGCTGTCCAGTCAACAAATTCATCAGACTCTTGCTGAATCATATCATTGTCAGAAGGAGCTATAGTATTAGTTTTAGCGGCTTCTAGAACTAGATAGTTACTTTCTTCAGTCATAATACGATCGCCATCTTCTGTCAAGATAGCCCAATTAAATACGTCAGTATTATACTTAGTCTGTATCTCATCAATCTCAAAAATACCTGTACTAAACTTTTCGCCAGCATATTCAAATACTTCACAAGTCATTTCCCATGTTTGAAGAGCACCAAGTTGATAAAACATTTCATACTTGTTTACATAGCGAATAACAAACAATCTTTGGTTTAATGGAAACCAAATAATATCGCCTTCGTTAGGTCTAACTTGAGTAGTAAACTGAGAAATTTCTTCTGAGAATATTCTACGAGCAACAGAGAATACAATTTGATTTCGTATTTCTACGCCAAACTTAGATAGAAATTCTCCATCACCGGAGAACCCATCAATTGACTTAATATACATCTCAATAGGATAAGCTGTTTCATATGAGGAAACATCATCTGCTCCATAAACCTCATCGTAATTGTTCAGTTTACGGGGAATGTAATATGTGTCGTGGCCGTATATTTTAATTGATTCAATAACTAAATTCTCTAGAAGCAGCTGCTCTTGAGATGCTTGGAAGTTATTGAAGAAAAAATTCGTGGCCATAGTTATCCGATCATATCTGTTGCGGGTAGGCTATAGCTGTAGATCATTTCTTTCTCAAGTTCTTCTCTTTCTGCAGTGGCTTCGTCGTAAATTTTTTGACCATTGAAAGTCAACCCACCAGGGAGTTTCATTCCTTCGAACTTTTTAAGGTTCTGACCCCACTGTTGCTTAATCAAACAAGCACCATATCTAAGCAACCAACGATCTGACCATGCATCAGTATATGTGTCTGGGTCAATTACTTCATATGCTTCAACAATTATATATTCACCAGCAGCAATTCTGTCCCAATCCATATCTAGATATAATCTATCAGTATGTCTGTTATATCTCAAAGGCTGTTTACCAACGAGCATCTGTTCAAGAAATTGAACGTGATTCATAGCCATATAATACGGGACCATTGACACAGATGTTAATGTATAGAGATCGTTTAGAGCGATCTGATAACGAATATTGAATAGGTTATTTACGCCAAGAGTAGAACCAAGATCAAATATATTTACAACGCCAATTATATTCTCTGGCATTGTGATATATTTGTTTGTTTTATCTTGTTCTGTTATGGCGTATTTGTAATAAGTTTTTTCAGAACCATCAAAATGATAATCCCAGTAATAACGAAGAGCTTCGTCAATGCGGTCTGATACTTGATCGTCATCGACGTTAATTTCAATGACTGGTTTACCTAATCTTCTTAGGCAATTTTCAGTAAACTCTGCTCTTGTTGTTGGAACTGCCATTTGTTATCCTAATATTTCTGGCCAAAAAGACTTTATCTTTTCTGGTGTTTTAGCTGCAAGTAATACAGGATCTTTTGTAATATCTCTAAGCTCTTGTTTTTTAGAGACAATTTCTGAAACATCTAAACCTTGTTCTAATGATCTAATGTATTCAACGTCTAGTTTTTCAAGAATTGGTTTTCTTGCAGATCTTAATTTATCTTTCCAAATTTCTTTTGCCTTATCTACATTAATTTTAATCATCAGTTTTCTCCTGTTGAGCGAACCATGCATCATGACCAATTCCATATCCATCAGGATTTGAAAAATCATATTCCCAAGCATCACGAAATGTTCTATCGGTTGGAATTTCTGACATATCTACGATTTTATATGGTACTCCTGCTGGTACGTCTTTTTGAGCCATTTGCAAAATTGTAAGACCGCAATTTTCAGAAGGAATTAAAATAGAAATACCACCATTGTCATTAGGATATAAAACTCTTTTTAACATGTTCAATTTCCTTTTTTTATCTATAAACTACTACAGTACAACGAGCAGGATCTGTAGCAGATCCATCACCTCGAGCGCAAAACACTCTCACAGAACCTGTTGCATGAGTATGACATGATGCTTGGCCGTCATTACTGGCGCCAGTAGCACTATTAGTTTCTGTATAATTAGCAACTGCTCCATAATTAGCATCTACAAGAGCAGTAGTAAAATTAATAGTAAAAGCTCCTGTTCCATTATCAGTAATAGTTGAAACGTTACCATCACCGGTGATAGAGGGAGTGCCTAATGATGTTGCAAACCTTATCCATGAACGACAACCATAAGCAACAGCAGCTGAACCATAACCAGAATTGAAAGAAAGATCGCTACTGAAAGATCCAGTAGTTGCAGAAACTGTTCCTCCAGAAACGTTGGTTGCAGTAGTTGCAGTAGCTGTTGATCCTGAAGAACCATTGATGTTGATAGACCAAGTTCCAGATGCATTAGTTCCAGTGATTGAAGGAGCGCCAACAGAATTATAAGAGATAACTCTAGCAGTGCCTCCATTAAAAGTGGTTGTGGCAGCTGCTCCAGTACCATCAGAAGCAAATGTTAATGCTTGTGAAGTCGACCCAGCTGATGTTGCAAAACTGGCATTAGTGGCAGAACCAGCTGATGTTGCAAAACTGGCATTAGTGGCAGAACCAGCTGATGTTGCAAAATTAGCATTAGTGGCTGCAGAGGCGTTAGTAGCAGAGGCAGCAGAACCATTAATGTTGATAGACCAAGTACCAGATGCATTAGTTCCAGTGGTCGAAGGAGCACCAATAGAATTATAAGAGATAGTTACAGCAGAAGAACCATTAAAAGTAGTTCCTGATACAGCACCAGCACCACCATTATTGAATGTTACTGAATTAGGAACATTGGTTACATTTAATGTTATAGAAGCATCAATAGTTCCTCCACCAGATAAACCTGTGCCTGCAGTTATAGAAACTCCAGAGTGTGCTATATGTCTATCTGCTACATAATTAGCTAGAGTATTATGATCGATAGTTGCTTGTGTTGCGGTTTGAACTGTACCATAGAAACCAGTAGAAGCGTTTATAGAAGCTGCACTAACATTTGCAGTGGCAGTAATGCTACCAGTAACATCAAGTTTTTCTGCTGGTGATGCTGTTCCTATACCAACATTACCGGAAGCATCAATACGTATACCTCTAGCACTACTAGACCATTGACCAATTACTAAAGAACCAGTTTCTGATGTACCATCAGAATATATTAAAGCATGGTCGCCAGCAGCAACTAAAGGACTATATGCACCTGCTGATTGACGACTATTTAATTGGATCCAATAAGCGCCTTCACTTGACCAAATTTCACCACCAATAGAAGCGCCAGGAGCTCTTTGAATATGTAATTTTGTTGTTGGCGTTGAATTACCAATACCAACGTTACCGTTGGATACTAAAGATACTGCTGTTCCAAAAGTTGTATTATTAGCTCCTACAACTAAACCATTTTTTACTACGAAATCTTTATCTGCCATGGTTCCCTTTCCCCTATGGTCGTTTTAGTGTATTTATATCATTCAACGATATTACTTGTGTTAGAAACCATATTAGATGGGTCCCATGGAAGAGGTTTTTCGACCAATATATTCTTTTTTTCAAAAATAAGTTTATCTATTTGTTCGTTGATATGTTGTTCGTAACCATTAGTGATAGATGCTTTAATCCATTCAATGACTTCTGATTCAGTCAATTCGTCAAAAGGAATAAATTTAGATCCTTCTATCACATTATCAGCAGAAAACGAAGTGCCTCCATAAAAAGTTCCTTCATTACCTTCTTCGTCTTTACCTGTTTTTTCCCAATACGTATAAACAACTGTATTTGGTGTATTATTTATTTCCGTAACTTTAACATTAGTAACTTTCCAAGTATATGCGATAGTCATTTTTACCTTCTTATCTACAAACAATTAAACTACAACGAGCAGGATCATTAGCAGATCCATCACCTCTGGCGCAATATATTCTCACAGATCCGGTCGCATATGTGTGACACGATGCTTGACCATCGTTGCCGCCACCTGTAGCACTATTAGTTTCTGAATAGTTTGCCACGGCAGCATAGTTAGCATCTACAAGCGCAGTAGTGAAATTAATAACAAAGTTTCCTACGCCATTGTCAGTAATAGTTGAAACATTACCATCGTTGGAAATAGCAGGAACACCAGCAGAAACAACAAACCTAATCCATACACGACAACCATAAGCAACAGCAGCAGAACCGTAACCAGAGTTAAACGAAAGATCGCTACTAAACGAACCAGTGGTTGCAGAAACTGTTCCTCCAGATTGATTGGTCGCTGTAGTAGCATTAGTGGCTGCTGAAGCATTGGTAGCAGAAGCTGCTGAACCATTAATGTTGATAGACCAAGTACCAGAAGCACCTGTTCCAGTCAAAGTTGGAGCGTATGAATTATAATTACTTGAGTGTAGAAGCGCAGACTGCGATCCGCAACCAGTAATATCAAGAGTAGCGCCACGGAAACTTCCACCATTTTCGAAAATACGAAGCGTATTTGTATTATTATCAACGATAATATTACCAGCAAGAGTTGAGTTTGTGGCTTTTTCGATATAAAACTCACCACCCTCATTGGCGTTATCCTGCTTACGAATAGTAAACCCTGAAGGAACGCTAACAGTGCCTGTGAATGTTGCTCCTGAAAGCTGTGCATATGAAGCGGCAGCTACACCACCAAGATTAGAGGCGTTGGTGGCATTAGTGGCTGCAGAAGCATTGGTAGCAGAAGCTGCAGAACCATTGATGTTGATAGACCAAGTTCCAGAAGCACCAGTTCCAGTTAAAGTTGGAGCATAAGAATTATAGTTACTTGAATTTAAGAATCTTACCCAAGAACCAAAAGTTCCGCCGGTAATATTTCTTGAGTAATACTCGTTCGCATTATCTTCCCATCCCCAGGCATTTTGACGACCCCAATAGTTAGACCCATTAGAGTGTCGCATATTCTCCATGAACCACCATGTACCCGAAGGTCCATTGGCAGACATTTCTCTGAAAGATCTATAGTGAGCTGGTGTGTTTTGGAAAGAAGTAACCCAATCGTTGGATGTACCAGTTGGACCTTGGTAAGAAGCATTAGTTGCTGAAGTGGCATTAGTCGCAAAAGAAGCATTAGTAGCAGCACCAGCAGTCAAACTGGATGCTGTTCCTGATAGATATGTTGTAAAATTTGCTATTGCTGATTTTCTGTAAAAGTTGTCAGTTCCATTTGTTACAATTACCTGAGAAACCCCAGGATTTTCATTGTTGCTAGTGCTACTATTGATATAACCAAAATATGTATAACCGTTAACATCAGAACGAGGAATAGTGCTTGCGGTACCTCCTGATGAACCCGCTGCTGGAACAGCGCCATACGTTCCCCAGTTAGTTGCTGTAGTAGCATTAGTAGCAGCAGAAGCATTGGTAGCAGAAGCTGCAGAACCATTGATGCTGATAGACCAAGTTCCAGAAGCATTAGTTCCAGTGGTTGATGGAGCTCCAACAGTGTTATATGAAACCGTTAACGTTGCACTGCCTGTGTAAGTACTACCTGAAGCAGCACCAGCACCACCATTATTAAACGTTACTGCATTAGGATTAGGAGCAGAAGCTGCAGAACCATTGATGCTGATAGACCAAGTTCCAGAAGCATTAGTTCCAGTGGTTGATGGAGCTCCAACAGTGTTATATGAAACTGTTAAAGTGGAACTACCTGTGTAAGTGCTACCTGAAGCAGCACCAGCACCACCATTATTAAACGTTACTGCATTAGGATTAGGAGCAGAACCTGCTGTACCATTGATGTTGATAGACCAAGTACCTGAATTATAAACTACCTGATTCCAAGTACCCTGTTCACGTGCTCTAAACCATAAAGCTGGTGCCGAAGAACCAAGTAGATCAAAACCACGAGTAGTAGTATCACCAGCGCCCATAATAAAGCGATAACCGTTACCACTAAATCCTGCAGGAACATTTGTTGACCCGGTTGGATTAATAAACATTGTTGAATAAAGATTTGGATAAGAATTAAAATCATGAGTCTCGTACGTTCTTCCACCTTGTGTGTTGGCAGAATAAACTAAAGTTCCTACGCTAAAATTAGTAGAACCTGTAGTACTTTGCGTAGTTGCATTTGTTGCCGAAGTAGCAGTTGTAGCGTTAGTAGCAGCAGAAGCGTTGGTAGCAGAAGCTGCTGAACCATTAATATTGATAGACCAAGTACCAGAAGCATTAGTTCCAGTGATTGAAGGAGCGCCAACAGAATTATAAGAGATAGTTCTAGCAGTGCCTCCATTGAAAGTGGTGGTAGCAGCTGCTCCAGTGCCATCAGAAGCAAATGTTAATGCTTGAGTTGTATTAGCAGTTCCAGCTGATGTTGCAAAAGTAGCATTGGTGGCGGCAGAAGCGTTAGTGGCAGAAGCAGCAGAACCATTAATGTTGATAGACCAAGTACCAGAAGCGCCAGTTCCAGAAGTTGAAGGGGCGCCAACAGTGTTATATGAAACTGTTAAAGTTGCACTGCCTGTATAAGTGCTACCTGAAGCAGCGCCAGCTCCTCCGTTATTGAATGTTATTGCATTAGGGTTAGGAGCAGAAGTTGCAGTGGTAGCATTATTAACATTTAACGAACCCTCTGTCTTACCATAAGGTCCAATAGAATTGGCTACTAATGTAGAATTAGCGTAAATACCGGTAGCATTGGCTGTGAGCATTGTAAAAGTCGAATTCGCACCAATTCTAGCGAATGATATATCAATAGAACTATTTACTGTGGAATTACCTACTAATACTGTCATTAAATTTCTTCCAATTTAAACTTAAACTTCTTACCATTTTTATTATTTATTATATAAAGCTCTGTTTCGCCTTCTTGAATTGTCCAGTTTCCTGTTGTTCCGTCTATAATATTTCCTATAGTTTTTTCATTAGATAGATGTAAGTCGCCTGTATATAGATTTGCCCATCGTAAAGAAGCAGAACCAAGATTATACGAGTTGTCTAAACTTGGTATTATACTACCAGCAACGACTAATTTATCTGCAGGAGTAGAGTTTCCAATACCAACATTACCATTTGCAACAATATAAACAGTTGTTCCAAATGTAGATGTATTAGTAGAAACAACTAGAGATACTGTGTTTGTTAAGGTAGCATTAGCAGTAAATGCAGTTCCAACAGTATGTGATGACCCGTTAACAACACCAGTATACGTTGGAAGATATGATGCGATATTCGCGCTCAAAGTGGAGTTAAGTTGATAAGAAGCTGCTGCAGTTCCACCAAGATTAGTAGAATTATTAGCTGTTAAAGCAGAATTAACGTTCAAAGAACCTTCTGTTTTACCATATGGTCCAGTAGTATTACCAATCAAAGTGGTGCCAGCGTAATAAGACACTGCATTAACAATAGTAGCATTAGCAGTAAATGCAGTTCCAATAGTAATAGAAGAACCGTTGACTACACCAGTATAAACGCCCGTAGAGTTAGCTATTGTAGAAGTTCCTACTCTAAAACTAGCAGCGTTAACTAATCCTGTATGATAAACGCCCGCCGTATTGGCGATAAACCAATTAGTGCTGGTATTGCCGGCATAAAAAGTATTAGCTTGAAAATCAGCTAGATGGAATGATGTATTTGTAGTATCAATATTGACGTTAGCATCAGGTTCTGGTAGGTAACTATCAAAAACCTTCCAGTAACCATCAGAAGCGTCTCTAAAGATACCGGTATGAGCGTATGCACCACTGTTGTAATTAGCAACAATACCAACGTCTATATTTTGAGTGGTATTATTGGCATTCAGATATATCATATTATCCACAACGGATAATGCATTAGCGCCAATTACAGTAACATTACCAGTAACTGTAAGATTCCCTGTTAGCGTCAAACTACCAAAAGTAACATTGTTTGAGGTTGTTACATTTTGATCCATACGAAAAGGAAGTCTAGCTTCTGCTAAAGTTCCTGTGTTGATATTTGAAGCGTTTGAAGCAAAAGCTATGGCGTTAGTATAAGCAGTTGCTGCATTTCCAGTAATAGCAGCGTTAGCTGTCAATATCTTAGAATCAGTGTAAGATACAGAATTAGAATACGCAGTTGCTGCGTTAGTTGTTATCCAAGAAGAAACATTCGCTATAGTGCCTGATGTATTACCAAGATATGTAGCAGAATTAGCTGCTAAAAGAGCAACATTACCTGCTAAACCAGCTGTTGTTTGGTAGTTAGAAAGATTTGAGGATAATTGGCTGGTGTTAACATATGATTTACCATCCACATAAGATACAGCGTTAGAATACGCATTAGCTGCTTTATTATCTGAATATGTTCTTAGATCAGAGGCAGAATTACCACCAAGGAAAGAAGAGTTATTAGAAGTTAATGCAGAATTAACGTTCAGATTGCCTTCAGTTTTACCGTAAGGTCCAGTGGAGTTTGCAATTAATGTTCCACCAATAGATAATGTTGTTGTATTAACAGCAGCATTAATTGAATTGTTACCTATTAGTATTCTTGTGGTATTTGCCTGTAAACCACCAGTTCCGGTGGTAACATTACCAACTAAAAATGCAGTAGAATTAATTACAGCATTAACTGAAGTGTTGCCTATATCAATATCAGTATTAACAAGCAAATCGCCATTAATAGACATAGTGTGAGAAGGAGCGGTGTTTCTCACACCAACATTACCCGAAATTGGTGCGATAGACACTAAACCATTAGCATATATTTCTAACGAAGGAATACCAGAAACGTCATTAACACCAAAAAGATTGTTGGATAGATCATTGGTAATTGAGAATAGCTGTCCAGCATTTCCTTCCCAAGAAAGCGTTCCATTGGAATCAGGATAGACATAAAGAGTTATTACGCTTCCATTTCCTGTGGTATTACCAACATACGTTGTAGCATTATTTCTGAATAAAACATTAGAATTAAATATTACTGAATTTTGATATGTATGGGTGTTCGTCCATGTATATGTTGCTGCTGTATTTACTCCTGCTGCGGCGGTTGTCCAATAAGGAGCACCAGTAGCACCATTAGTCGTTAGAACTTGACCTGCTGTACCAACACCGCCATTAGCAGATAACGGTATACCCGCTATCGTAATTTGTGTTGTATTAGCTATGAATGATGTACCAACAGAGTGAACAGCAGCATTAACTACGCCAGTAGTATTAGTAACAAACAATCCAGCAGTATTGGCTATAATATTAGATGAAGCGATATTAGCTGATGTTGTAACAAACAGTGTCGCAGTATTAGTTTGTCCAGTGATATTAATAGCAGCAGTATTAATCAAACTACTGAATGTTATGGTATTCTGAAATGTGTGTGTATTAGTCCATGTGTATTGAGCGGCTGTGTTAACACCAGAAATTGTAGACCAATAAACAGCAGAACCATTAGTAGTTAATGCTTGACCGGCAGTTCCAGTAGAACCATTGGCAAATAAACCAGTTGCAGAAGAAAATATAAATTTCGCAGTATTACCAATAACAACGTTACCACCTAAAGGAGCAATAGAAACTAGGGAATTTGCATATACCTCAATATATGGAATACCAGAAACGTCATTAACACCGAAAAGATTGTTGGAAAGATCATTGGTGATAGAAAATAACTGACCTGCTGAACCTTCCCAAGAAAGTGTTCCATTAGAGTCAGGATAAACATTGAGAGTTATATCTGTATTGGCCGTAGTATTACCACCAGAATATACTACTTTTGGATCAGCAGTATTTGAACTTCTGTTTGGCGTAATTACGATGTTTTTATAAGTATTGGCCATTCTTACTCTCTAATTTTATTAATATTTATACACCAAATCTTCCACGAAGGGCATAGAAGTTCTGTCGGATTTCTGCTGCTGATAAGGCACGATTGTATAGTTGAGCTAATCCTATTCTACCATTAAAATATCTTCCATTTGAAGTAGATTCACGTCCTATATTAATATTATCAAAAGTTTGAGTCGCAGGAGTATAAGTTTGAGTATTACTACTAGTATTTACCCAATGAGTTGTGGAAGTAGCACCAACAGAAACAGCAACCATTGACCAAGATCCTTGAGGAATTGTTAGACCTGTATCATAATTATATGAAGCAGGATCGTTATTCCAAGTCCATCCTAATCTAGTAGGATTATTAAATTGAAAGTTCATTCCTGGTGTGCTGGTACTACCAGCGTTTCTACTAAAAAATAATCCAGCGGCCGCCGTTTGAGAAGCAGCATTAAAAATCCACATCAACATGGTACAGGTTGTTACCGATGTTAAAGGAGTTGTTGCTACAGTAAAATATTGAGTTGAACCGTTTACTGTAAAATATGGATTTGTATAAGTTGGAGATCCAACTGACGTGCCATTATTACCATTACCACTCAAATCAGTCCATGTAGTACCACTACCAGGATAGCTACGAGTGTTACCAGCATCAAGGTGTAAAACGAGTCCTGAATTTACTATTTCAGGTCCAGCAAAAGCACTCATATTCCGTATCTTCCTCTTAGTGCGTTAAAGTTTTGTAGGATTTCTGCTGCTGTTAGACCTTTACCTTTATAAATTCTTAAACAAGATATGTTGGATTTAAAAGGATGATTACCATCTGCTCTAATACCAACATATGCTGTACCAACAGAAGAACCTATAGAGGAAGCTTGAGTTCCAGATGCAGATTGTGCTGCATTAATGTATAATCTCAGAGTTGTTCCTATTCTAGAGGCAACTATTTGAGACCAAGAATTTGCTGGTGGCGTAGACGTGCCTGTACCTATACCTCCAAAATAAAGATATGCTGGCGAACTATCAGAAAAAATACCAAACTGATCTAATGAAGCACTACCACCAGTAGCATATATAACTCTTCCCAAACTACTATATGTTCCATCCCAATAAATCCAAGCCTCAATAGTAAAATCTCCTGTACCAAAGTTAAAAATGGAATTTGCAGGAATAGTAACCTGATCGTTTAAACCATCAAACACAATAGAACCACCATTAGAACTACTGTATGTTGGACCGTTAGTTAATGTTCCTATTAATCCACTGGCTAAATCTGTCCATGTAGTTCCAGACCCTGGATAGCTTCTAGTGTTACCGGCATCCAAACACAATACTAATCCACTAGTTACTATTCGAGGTGAATGACTAAGACCCATTAAACATTCTCCATAGAAATAGACCATTCTGGTGTTTCAAGAATATACAAAATTTCTTCATATGTTAGATAATCACCTTTGGTAGTCAATGACTCTACACATACAGGAACATCACCTTCCCACTTGACGAATGTTTTAATTCCATCAACTGACTTTCTAACTGTTTCGGCAGATGTTTCCAGAACTTGTGTAAAGTCTATCTTATCAAGTTCGGATACGTCAAAGATTACGAATTGTCTGTTACTATATTCCATATCTTCCTCTTGTAGCATTAAAGTTTTGTGTTATTTCTGTTGCTGATAGGGCACGGTTATACAATGATACCGATGATATTCTGCCGTCATAATATGCTCCTGCCAACACAGAAGGATTAACAGCACCTATATAAACGTCGCTTGATGTTGTGTTTAAAGAACCACTCATATTAAAAGTCTGTGTCAACACAGCGTTTTCATAAATCAAACAAGTTGTAGAACCACCATATGTTATTGTTAAATTTTTCCAACCAACTTGAGCAAACGTGGTATTAAAAATTAAATCTCTTCCTGCTCCACCCCATGTAAAAAATTCTATTGCTGGATAAGGATTCATATCTATACCAAAAGACTGGCCCGTATTACCAGAACCATAATAGAATAAACTATTAACATTGTCTGCCCAACTTGTGCTATTCGTATAAAACCAAATACTAAGGGTTCTTGCACTAGCGCCTGTTGGTATAGAAGCACTGGAAGTTACTAAAGCATAATCGTTAACGCTATCAAATACAATACTACCACCCTCGGTACTACTAAACGTTGGACCATTAGTGAGCGTCCCGTTATTACCATTACCACTTAAATCAGTCCATGTGGTACCAGAACCAGGATAACTTCTACGATTACCTGCATCCAGACACAATACTAATCCACTAGTGGTGATTCTTGGATTATATCCAACTGCCATTCTAATACTCCACTACAAGTTTTTCAACGTCTTTGCGTTCAGCAAATACATGAAAAAAACAATCAATATTATCACCAATAAGATTTATCTTTTTGTTTGTTATTTTACCAACAGAAGGGCAAACTGTTTTACCTATGGCCGTTAAAGACACGGTAATAGAATCTTTATCAATTAATTTTACCCAATAATCAGGTAGTTCTATTATATTTGTGTTTGTTCTTCCACGAACATACACACCATTTTCTGGACCTTCCAATGATCCATGGCGTAGTTTCATACCCTTCTTTGATGGATGGTCGATGACGAATGACTTGGTTGTGGCAGCAAATGAACCATTAACCTCTAAAGTATATGCAGGGGTGGCAACACCAATACCAACGTTTCCGCTGGCAATAACATACATCGCTGTTCCAAACGTAGAAGTATTAGTTGATACAACAAGAGATACTGTGTTTGTTAAGGTTGCATTGGCAGTAAAAGCGGCGCCAACGGTATGAGATGCTGCATTAATAATACCAGTATAAACTCCGGTAGAGTTAGCTATAGTGCTAGTTCCAACAGAGTGAACAGCAGCATTAACAACGCCAGTAGTATTAGTTACGAATATACCAGCAGTATTGGCTATAATGTTAGATGAAGCGATATTAGCTGATGTAGTTACAAATAGTGTTGCGGTGTTTACTTGACCGGTAACATTAATAGCAGCAGTATTAACTAAAGTAGCATTAGCAGTAAACGTCGTTCCAACAGTATATGAAGCAGCATTCATAGTTCCAGTGTGATAAGCACCAGTAGAATTTACTAAGAACGCCGAAGCAACATTAATAAAAGTTCCAGTAACATTTAAATTAGAACTGATGACAGTATTAGTTCCTGCTAATGTGGTATTACCAGAAAGAGTAAACGATCCTGTTGTATTCACTATATTAGCTGGAATCTGAGCGTAAGGCAAAGTTCCAGTAGTAATATTAGTAGCGTTAGTATAATAAGAAGCTAACTGTCCATTAAGATATGTTGTATTGTTTGCAGAGCCACTGAAAGCTGTAGAATTAATTGTAGAATTTGATGAAGAATTACCAATAGTAACGTTTGCAGCTATATAAGTTCCAAGATAACCAGTTTCAAAATAACTATTGCCACTGATAAGACCAATAGAGTATCCTTCAAGAGCAGAGGCTGCGACAATAACATCAATAGAATTATTGGTGTATCTCCATTTAGTAGTAGAACCAGTATTTCTACCAATTTTCCAGTTATTATCTGCTAATCCACCTAGATATATTGCTGCAGTATTTGTCGTAAGACCTATACCATTACCAGTAAATGCTACGTTAGCACTGAATGTGTGAAGATTGGTCCAAGTATATTGAGCAGCTGTGTTTACTGATCCTCCTGCTCCGCCAGAAACGGTTGACCAATATGTCGTAGTACCGTTTGACGTTAATACTTGACCAGCAGAACCTAATCCGCCATTAGCAACAAGACCAGCATTTAATTGTAACGGAACTTGTATTTGAAGATTTGATGTTATGCTATTAGCATAAACGCTCCATATTGCTTTTTGACCATATGCGGTATTTGTCGAATACATAACGAAATTGTCGTCAGACTGCTGAACGAATGATACTGTAGCAGATGTATTAACAGTCTTAAAATTTAAATTTTTATTATTGTCAATAGTTACGGTGTTAGAAAAACTTATTGTATTAGTAAAAGTATATTGAGCGGCGGTATTTAAACTAAATGTTGACCAATAACTAGAAGTTCCGTTTGAAGTTAAATATTGGCCTGACGAACCATTAGATCCGTTAGCGGAAATGCTATTAACAACGAAATTTGATACTTTTAAATACGAATATCCGCTAACTAACTTTGCCATTTCATTGCCTTAATTCAAAGATTCTAATACACTAAAAGTCATCTTTAATGTATTTGTAGAACTTGCTGAAGCGTAAACACTATGCGCATTTTGTAAAACTAATTTACCAGTTAATAAATTAACAGCGTCATTAGGAGGAACCGAAAAATTAAATAATAATTCTGTATTAGTTGTCATATTATTCCAACCGAAAGTAACGTTAGCTGGCGAAGTTGTTATATTAGCTACTTGAGCCATAAGAACTATGCCCGTGTATCCCGAAGGAGCAGTATAAATGGTAGCGTTTGTAGTAGCTAGATTTGCTGTAACATTTTTAAATACGTTTAAATTAGCCATTAATTAATTCCTTATCGTATTCTTTCATAATTTTAATAGCCCAGTCAAAAGCATTATTAACTTCTTGGATATCATCTTTACTTATTTTTAATAATATCTTTTTCTTTAGTTCTTCTGGATTATCAAATTCTAAACTACTATGAGGAGCTTTGATAATTTTTTTAATCATAGAACCTCCAGACAAATCTCCCATATACCAAGTATATAAATGGGCTATGACTTTACCGACAGATAAATCCATTATATAATCGAAATATTCACTAGTAGTTTTTTTAATCTCTGGAGGGTTTCCGTATTTATTTGAATTTTCATAATCATTCATTAATAATGAATATCTTTCTATTCCTGGAAGATCTTTTAGAACACCTTCCTCTTTAGCTTTATTCTCTATGGCTTTATACCAAACAGCTTTGTTGTAGATAAAATCTGCCCACATCTCTTCTGACATTTTATTCTGAAACACTGTTTGCATAAAAAGAGTGTTTTCTGCTTCTTTGTGTTTTTCTTTAATAAGATCTTTCATAATAATTAACTCTCTAGAGCAAGAATATAAGGCGTCATAAGACCAAATAAACTTTTTTGAAAAGTTGTTCCTTCAATAGAAGAAGTAGGACCGCTGATAGTTAAACTACTACCAATATTAAAGTTACCAAACTGATCAGTAGAAGTATAATTCACAACTCCACCATTACCAGAAAGGACTTGAGTTGTTGTATTAGAAATACCACCAGCAAAAGGAGAAGCGTTTGATATGTTAGTTCCTGTTCCACAATACTCAAATGTATGTCCTGAAGCAGTAATTTGACTTCTTTGAAATATAGAAAAAGCAGTGTTATCCGCTATAGTGTTTGTGATTGTTTCAAGAATAGAAATTGTGCTAGTATTTGAAGTAACAGGTGCTGTGTTAACGATAGTATAAAAATTAGGATCTGACCCGAATTTTATAGTTCCATTAATAATTGGAGTACCATTAGCAATATTTTTTAACGCAAAGGTGCTACCGGATTGAGCTCCATTCAAATTACCAGAATTTAAAGCGGCACTAGTTCCGTTAGCCAACAAACCCCAGTTACCAAAAGTCGTATCTGAACAATTTAAAGAACAAAAACCCCCGGATTCGCATTGAACAGATACATTACAACAGATCGTGTAAATGTTAACTAGCTGAGAATATCCTTGATTACTGATATAAACGCCTATCCCATTTTGATTAATAATGGTGTAAAGACCTGCAATTATAGATCGGTTTCCCGTCGCCTTCGAACCATCAATTCTTAGACCAATACCATTAGTAGTTAACGAAGTACAATTAAGAATATACGGACTTCTAGTAATAGCTCCTGCACCAGCTGATGGAAAAGCAAAAGCTGCAGCTGGCGAGGTGTAATCTCTAACCGTAATTTCTCTTATATAAGAACCATTATTTACCCAGAATACATCGCTAGTGGCATTCTGAGCAATAATGTTAACGCCTCTTAAAGAACTACCAACAACAGCAACCCCAGCAGGAACAGTTAAAGGATTATTCTCTGTATAATCGCCGTTATCAATAAACACTGTAGTTCCGCTAGTAGCTACGGCCAAAGCGGCTTTGACTGTAAGAAATGGTTTATTGTTAGTTCCGCTATTTGTGTCAGAACCAGCTTTTGATACAAAAAGTTCGTTAGTTGAGGGATAAGTTTCCCAGTTAATTGCAGTTCCGTTAGATACTAGTATCTGACCAACTGTTCCTAAAGAACCGCCAGCTCTTAAAGCGTATGTTGTTAAAGTATTAGAAACGTTAACGTTTACATTATTAGCACCAATAGCTATTACAGCAGAACCATTAGAGGAATATAAAATTCCATCCGCCATATTAAGAGCAAGTTCACCCGCTGAAATATATTGAGAATTTGTGGCGTATGAACCAGTGGTGTTAGGTGTTCGACCGGCTGTAGACGTACGTTTTACTTGAACTCTGTTGTTTGCCATATGGCTTCCTCATACAGTTCGGTATATACCGAAGTTTTAAAAAGTATCAGAAGTATTTACTTCTTTTTTTATGATCTTTTTGTTTTGTTTTTCTAGCTGTGCCTCTAATTGTTGTATTCTCGCCGTAAGATTTACATTTATAGATTCTGTATATTTTAACCTAGTTTCGAGGAGGATGCGAGATTTAGCACCCTCCGACACTTCATTTAATAATCTTTCAATATAGATATTGACAATTTCAGCATCCATAGTATAATTACCTTTGTAAAGATGATACGATTAGAACGTTCCACCATCCAAATAGTCGTAAACAATAGCTGTTCCGTTTGTCTGTAGAACGTATCCACCAGTAGTATTTAGAGCTAGACCAGTAATACCACCAGTAGAATTCGCGAACAGTAGATCATTATTTGCTCTTCCAGAAAGAGATATAACATTAGCAGAAATATTTACGTTGACAGTAGAATTAGCAGTAACATAAACAGAAGTTGCATTCGTTACAAGACCGCCAGAAGTTAGATAGGTAACGAGAGTAGCAGTAGTATAACCTACAGCAGCAGTGTTAATAACATTGTTACCTGAAAGCTCTTGAGTTGAGTTAGCAAATAGTTTCCAGATACCATCAGTAGCATCACGGAAGAAACCAGTATGTCTCTGAGTAGAACCGTCATAATAGTTAGCAGAGAAACCGATATCAACCAAGTCGCTAGTATAGTTATTACCAGCAAGATAGATCATAGGATCGGAGATAATAACTGACTGAACGTTTTGAGTAACAAGGTTACCAGTTATGATAAGATCGCCGCCAACATTAAGGTTACTATCAAAATAACCTACTACTGAGTGAACATTAGAAGCATGAATTTCATTCCAACGAAGAGCATTAGTACCGATATTATAGCTGACATTGGCGTCCGGTATTAGACCATTAGAGAAAGATCCAAAAGTATTGATCTTATCAGCTGAAGCATCACCGAGATTAGTGTTACCGGTAACTGTAAGGAGAGTAGTTACTACATTAGCGAATGTGACATTACTAGTTGTTGCTACCGGTTGGCCGATAAAGATACCAGTAGAGTTAGCAACAACACCAGTATTAGCAAGAACACTTACAGTAACTGCAGCTGTTTCGGAACCGCTTCCAGCAACCACCATACCATTGCCGGCAGCAACAGTAGCAACGTAATTACCAGAAGTGTTTGTTCCAAGAGCAACGTCTCCAGTAAGCTGAGAAGTAGCAATTGAGAAAGTTGCAGAATTAACGAACACACCAGAAGCATTAGAAATAACTTGAGAGTTACCAGCAAGAACATTAATACCAGCAGCAGTAACAGAAATACCATTTGCGCCGACAGCAGTCAGAGTTCTAGTAGCAGCAATGGTGCCACCACCAGTAAGACCATTGCCTGCTGTAATAGATACAGCAGTATGATCTACGTGTCTATTAGCGTCATAATTTGATAAGCTGTTGTGATCTATCTTAGTTTGGTCGACCCAAACACCAGTAGTATTAGATACTAGCTGGTTGTTACCAGCAAGAACATTAATACCAGCAGCAGTAACAGAAATACCATTTGCTGCTGCAGCGAAAACACCAGATGAATTTGACACGATGCCGTTGTTGGCAAGAACACTAAGAGCAACATCTCCTGATGTTCCACCACCAGTAAGACCATTGTTTGCTACGATACTAGAAATATCACCAACATCATCTGACCAATAAATACTAGATCCATTACTACGGAGAACTTGGTTCGCTGTACCTAAAGATCCATTAGCAGAAAACCCTACACCAGAACCAACTGTTACTCTAGTAGTATTTGCAATAAAGTTGGAACCAACTCTAATAATATCTCCGTTAACAACTCCAGATGTAAATACTCCAGAATTATTTGCAATAACCCATGCGCCTACGCTCAATACAGAAGCATTTACCGTAGAAGTGGCAAAAACGTTAGCAGTTGTTAATGTTGTTCCTGTTAGCGTAGAATATACAGAATCATTACCAGCTGCTAGATCTCCAGTATTAATTCTTCCGGCAACACCTACACCACCGGCAACTTTCAGAGCACCAGTAGTTGTATTAGAGCTAGTTGTGGTGCCAGAAACAACAAGATTTCCGGAAGTTAATGTATCTGTAGTTTTATTAAAAGTTAAACCAGAATCGCCAGCAAGATTACCACCATCATTAAACTGAACTTGGGTATCAGAACCTGCGACGACAGGAGAAGGAGTCTTCCAATAAACGCCTGTACTATTAGAAGTAAGAACATCACCAGCAGATCCAGCAGCTCCGTTAGCCCAAACAACAGTAGGAACAAGATTAGCTACAATGACCTTATCGATACCAGAAGTAGCATTTGCAACAAGAGCTTGGTTAGCAGTAAGAATTCCAGGGTTTCTAACTCCAGCTATAGGAACAACTGTACCACCATCAGTAGAACCAATGAAAAGGACGCCAGAACCTCCAGTAACGTTAGAAAACGCTAGTTCACCTGCTTGTAACGAAGATGGAGTAGCCGTAGATGGGCTTCTTTTAATTTGAATTCTATTATTGGCCATTTAAATTTGCTCCTGTTGGAATCTTTTTTCTTATTTATAAAAAATAGTTTTAGAAGGTTCCGCCGTCTAAATCGCCAGTAACATTGTTTAAATCAAGTTTTTGAACCACATATTTGTCTGTTGCGGCATCATAAACCGGAACTGCGCCGGAAACTTCACCAGTGGCTACTACATCATTTAGATTGTCTAATCTTGTTGTAGCAGTTATAGAAGGCTTTAAAGTGACAGGGTTTCTATTAGTGCTTACGCTTCCACCTGTAGCATTCGCCGAAATCTGTATATTTTTCTTTCTACCTACTACAACGTTAATTGTGCTCATTTCGTAACCTGTGGAGTAACCGTTACTATGCCTTCTACTATTCTAGAAATAACACCATTATTGTCTAGTTCCACGTCATATACATATCTACCAGCCACTAGATTGCTTGTTTGATTAGCTGTCAAAGACAACTGTAATTCGCCTGAAGAAGCATTAATTGATGTTGTAAAAGTAGCTGCAGGCGTGGAAGATGTATACCATTTTCTGATCTGGGAATTAGCAGTATATCCATTCAGATCTATAACATCTCCGTTTTCGTCTGTCAAGTCTAAAACTATGGAATAAGTAGAACCTTGATCTATAACTAGATTTGATTTCGTTGCCATTAGACTACCGTTCTAGTATATTTTACTGTTGTCGCAGTTAATGATGGTGTAAATTGTAATATAACATGAGTTGTATTTTGTGTTGCGGAAAACACACCAACAGAATTATTAGAAGTTATTGCTGCATATTCTGTTATATCAGCATTTGTACCATCATGTACGACTAAAACTTTAGTAGTGTATTTATTATTAGCAGAATTATCAGAAACGTTGATAAGATATTCTGCGCCCGCAAAACCAGCTTTAGTAAAACTATCAATATTTTGCGCACTAGTGCCACTAGTAGTTACTGAACTATTAGAAACGTTTACTAGAGACTGAATATAAGCTGCGTTAGCGAATACGCCAGAAGAATTAGATACAATTCCAGTATTTCCAAAAACATTAATACCAGCGGCAGTAACTAAGATACCATTGGCCCCTACGACTGTCAGAGTTCTAGTAGCCGCAATAGTTCCTCCACCAGTTAAACCATTACCTGCTGTTATAGAAACTGCAGTATGGTCAACATGTCTGTTGGCGTCATAATTTGCTAGACTATTATGATCTATTGTGCCCTGTGTTGCCGTTCGAACTGTACCATAAACATCAGTAGATGAAACGTTTGTCGCCGTTATAGTCGTAGCTGTAATATTATTAGTAAATAAAGTAGACCATCTTAACCCAGTAGTTCCTAGAGAATAAGAATTGTTAGAAGAAGGAGTTATTCCTACATTAGACTGCCAAGTGTTTGAAGAACTATGATAATACCATCCAATACCAGCAGTATCTACTGTCAATCCTGCTCCGTCGGCAAGAGCAGCAGTTCCAACGCCTTTAGCTACCGTAATGTTAAGATCTTTAACATCAAGAGTTTGAGTATTTACTGATACTGTTGTACCAGAAACTATCAAGTTACCAGTAATAGTTACATTATTCGAAACTTGAACAGCGCCTGTGAAAGTAGCTCCAGCTAGTGTAGCATAATTTGCTAAATTGGCAGACAATTGAGCGTTAGAAACAACATTTGCAGCAGATACAGAACCCACGAATGATGTATTATTAGCAGTTTTACTATAGAATGTAGAATTGACAGTGGCCGATACTGAACTATTTCCTAACCAAATAGAAGTAGAGTCTAAGTAAACGCCATTAGCTACTGTATTAAAACCGCCACCAGTTCTAATAATACTAGAGTTCACTGTACCAGTAGTATAAACCCCAGAAGAATTAGCAATAGTAACAGAGTTAATATTCAAACCAGCAGAAGTAATAATAGTATTGATTGTATTGTTACCAATAAACATAGTGGTGGTGTTCTGAACTGAACCACCAGTTCCTGTGGTAACGTTACCTGTTCTATAAGAAGCAGCATTAACAAGACCAGTGTGATATACACCAATAGAGTTAGCAACAAAATCTGAACCTACTGTATGATTAGCAGCATTTACAGTAAGTAATGCATTGACATTATTTGATGTTGTATTACCTACATTATCTAATACAACAGCGTAAAGACCCCATCTATTTGATGTGTTACCAAGGGAAAAACTATTACTTGGAGGAATGATATCTCCAGCGGCATTACCGACATAAGTTAATGAACCATTAACTGTTAAATTACCACGAACGAATAGGTCTCCAGTAACATTTGCCCAGTTACCAGAAATAGTAGAGTTACCAGAGATATTCGCAACGCTATTAACAAATAGAGTGTTAGTGTTTGTTTGACCTCTTACATTAATAGCAGCAGTATTTACCAAAGTTCCTACATTAACGAAAGAGCCTGTGATATTAACATTAGAACTGATAACAGTGTTTGTGCCCGCTAATGTGGTATTACCAGATAATGAAAAAGAACCACTAGTGTTTACTGTTCCAGTAGGAGCATGGGCCCATGCAAGAGTGCCGGCATTAATATTGGTAGCGTTCAAATAATACGATGCTAACTGACCGTTTAAATAAGTTGAATTGTTAGCTGTTAATGCATTATTAACATTAAGATTTATTTCGAGCTTACCATAAGGACCGATAGTATTACCTATTAAGGTTGTTCCAGCAAAGTAAGATACTGCATTAACAACAGTAGAATTAGCAGTAAAGGCAGTTCCTACCTGATGAACAGCTGCGTTAATAATACCAGTAGTATTAGCAACAAATAAACCAGCACTGTTAGCAATTATATTCGAAGAAGCTATATTAGCTGAAGTAGTAACAAATAGAGTAGCAGTGTTTGTTTGACCAACAATATTTACCGCTGCAGCGGCAACAAGGGTAGAATTAGCAGTGAAAGAAGTTCCTACCTGATGCACTGCAGCATTAATTACGCCGCTAGTGTTAGCAACAAATAAACCAGAGGTATTAGCTATCACATTTGAAGAGGCAATATTTGCGCTAGTAGTAACGAACAGACTAGATGTATTGGTCTGCCCAACAATATTTACTGCTGCAGCATTAACTAATGTAGAATTGGCGGTAAATGCAGTTCCTACTTGATGAACAGCTGCGTTAACAATACCAGTAGTATTAGCAACAAATAAACCAGAAGTATTAGCTACCACATTTGAAGAGGCAATATTTGCGCTAGTAGTAACGAACAGAGTAGCAGTGTTTGTTTGACCAATAATGTTTATAGCGGCTGTGTTTACTAATGTAGAATTGGCAGTAAAAGAAGTTCCAACCTGATGAACAGCTGCATTAACTACACCGCTAGTGTTAGTAACAAAAGCGCCAGAAGAATTTACAACTATTCCATTAGCATTTAGAGATATATCATTTGCAGTAAATACACCAGCCCCAGTAGACAATATTGTAGAATTGACTGTCGTATTACCCATAATCAGCGAATTATAGGTCAAAGTAGAATTTATAGAATTATTAGATAGTTTTAATAAAGATGCGTTTGATACGCTATTCACAATATCGTTTGCTTGAATAATGATATTGTTTTGAGAGATTCTATTGTTTGCAGTAGAGTCGCCAATTAAAAATAATGTAGTATTTACTGTAACGTTCGAACCTATAAAAACATTTCTTGTGTATAAACTGTTATTTGTAAGAGTAGTATTACTAGTAACATTACCAACAGATATACTGGTTGTGTTTATTATAACAAAACTACTAGTAATGGCGCTATTAACTTCTGTCGCTGTATTAACGTATATAGAATCTTTGACTGTAACTCTAGAATTAGAAGTAAATTGATTTGCAAAAAAAGTGCCAGTTATTGTGGTATTACCAGTTGCTACAGAATTGCCTATAAGACTTGATGGAGCAAGAGATCCGTCAGTAGTCAAAACAACCTTACTCATGGTCCAAGCAAGTTCGTTTGTTCTATTTCTCCAATAGTCAAAAGTTTGCGTTATTTCTGTATTCGCGATAGTTACAGCCATTTAAATTTTCTCTACAATTGATTTTAGAATGTTTTTGATCTCATTAATATCATTATCAATCTGTTCTATTTTTTTCTTATATTGAACAAATTCTTCATTTGCTCTTTTTCTTTTCTTATACGCCTCTAGAGCGGAATTGTCAACATTCAACACCGCTCTAGTTTCAACATCGCGATAAAGACCCTCTACATCGGTTTTCTTTAAACTCATTTTTCTTACTTCTGTAAAGCTATGGTTCTTAGGTCAGTGACCCTAGGAACACGGGCAGAGTTAGATGCAAATAACCCAATTTTGATAGCATACTGTTTAAAAGTAGAATAAGTAACACCATCAGAAAGATATTCAAAAATTCCATTATTCATATATGCGTCAGGTATACTATAAAGTAAATCAATAAAATCACCTTTATTTATTGTCGAAGAATTAAAATTATCGTTATAAACCAATTCTATCCATTGTTTCTGTGATAGAGTTTCGCTATCCTCACCATTTTTTAATTTAACCCAAACTTTGACATCAGTATCAACAGGCTTATAAACAGTTAAATAAACATTTAAGTCTTCGGCGTCTTGACCGTTGGCTAAAGTTATATTCTTACTAATGTATTTATTAATAAGATTTCCGCCAGCTACTCCGGATTCAGAAGTCTGAATAGGACCAATAGTAGCAGTCATAAACTTATCACCACCTGAAGAATTTGCTACTGTTATGGTGTCACCATAAGTAAAAATACTACCAGTGTTTGATAATAAATATTCATCATCTATAATGGAAATTACTGAAGCATTAACTGCAGTGTCAGTAGCAGAAATTATCGTATCATTTACTTGAATAGTATATGTCAAAGTATGAATTTCACCACCAATAGCTCCACGTGTGTCTATAATATCAATACTAGAACCACCTAGAGTATTAGCTAGTTGAATAGCGGTTGTATTAGCTAAAGATACGTAATAATATGTATTACCCGTTAGAGGAGAAATTGGTGTATTTCCAGAAGGAACACTATAATAAACTTTGTCTCCTACTGTATAGAAGGAATTCGCGCTGCTTATTAATAGAGTATCATCTGTATTACTAAATCCTGCAGTATTAGCTAATATATTCTTTGGTGAAATATTAAGTATATTATGAATCATTAATGCATTAGTAGATGGATCGCTATTATTTACAATATTGTGCACATAAACAGCATGTCCTCTAGAAAGATCAATAACAGGAGAAAGATATTCCGTATCTGTTCTTAAAGATGCTCTCAAGCTAGCACTAGAGCTATTTTGGCCAGAAGCGCCATAAATTGATATTTCATTGACTCTAGAAAGAAGAGTTACCTCTTCATCAAAATCAGAAGAATTATCTGGGAAAGCAGGTTGATACTCTGTATGAGTGCTGTTAGCAGAATAAGTTCCTCTTTCTTCAAAAGTACAAGTAGTAGCATTAAATACTAGATATGCTGGTTTAATGTTAGTGGTAGAATATGGGAAACTACTAAAAGCATTAATAACAGCTGTATTATTACTAATAACTGCCTTTATCTTACCATTAGCAAAGAAAGTTCCACTAGAATCATCAATTATCATAATGTTGTTAGTAGAATTATAACTCTTTAAAATTCCTGTAGCGTTATTAACAGTTGTAATAGCTGAATTGATAAATTTGTTTCCGCCAAGAGAATTTGCTACTGTTATAACTTCAGTATTAACAAACCCAAACCCATCAGTATAATAGCTACCAGAAACGATACCAACAACATTACCTACTTTTCCTGACGTAGATCCTGTTAAAATATCTCCAACAGAAATAGTATTAGACCCGCCTGTAGCATTATTAACAGTTAATCTATCAGAAGATACAACAGAGTCACCTATTCTAGCAAAATTATCAGCACCAGATTTCAGTTGTAAGAATTCTGTTGGTTTATTACCAAGAATTGCTGAACCAACACTTCCGATAGTGAACAGAGCTCTGTTGAATTTGATAGTCAAATCAACATCAGGAACAATATCATAGTTTAGATTATTATTTGTTGTATAAAGAGTTCCTGTTAGTTTACGAGAAGTAACCTGGCTGCCAGTTAATAGGTCTGTCTCTCCAAGTCTAGAAATATAAAAATATGTATCAGGATTCAACCCTTCGGTATGAATAACAAACGCATATTCTGTATCATTATATAAAAATACTGGAGATGGAAAGTCGATGACTGTAGAAGTCAAAGAAGCCGGATTAGCTACCAAATCATCAAAAGGGTTGAGATTAATACGAGCATCGTCTCTCTTTAACCATACCTCAGAATAAGGCACTTGGTTACGAGTTATTCCACCAGCAATCATTTCTCTGATTTCTACCCAGAATCCAAGAGTTGGATGCATTGATTCAATATAAACTTCTGCAGAAGTTAAGAATACGCCTTCTTCTCCTGGAGGAACGTCCACTTTGAACGAATACGCCATACAAGAAGGACCAGTTATTTCTGTAACCTGTTTCTTTCTAGTTTCAGTAACCACAGTCTCTTTGATTATTGGAATTTGCGTAGAAAGAATAGTATTTTGTTTTTGAGCAGAAATACCAATAGCAGTCCAATTAGCTTCTGAATAAGATGTAGCGTCGATAGAATTAGTAGGAGAATCAGTTATTTTAATTTCTTTAGTACCAACTCTAAATCTCTTACCATCAGTTGGAATACGAAGATAACATACAACCTGACCGAAATCGTCAGAAACTATAGTTTCTCCTTCTGAGCTGAAAAGAGTTGACGTGAGCACATCACCATTTTCAGGGACTAGTTTGTAGACAACATAACTTGACATATCTTCGCCGTCAAAGAATGTGTAGTATTTGGTTCTTGCTTTCAAACCTTTTACATAGATACTAATAACTTGTGGTCTTATATAAGGTTGAACGCTGACGTCAGTAACAAAATTACCAACGCTTTGTGTTTGCGTTGTAGAATCAATAGTTTTTGCAACGCCTGTTCTTGATTCTGTTGTTATAGTTTCAATTAATGCTCTATCATCGGTCGAAGAACCAAAAATAGTATATAATTGTCCGTTAGCCCTTCTTCGTGGAGTGCTTTTTGATGCTTGTAAAGCAGCAGCATAACTAGTATATGATCCTAGAAAATATTTTGGATCAGTCGGAACAACTCCAGAAGTGTCGTTCATATTTCTATCATACAGGTTATAACCTGTAGAATATGTTTGCCAAGAACCCCATTCTGTTGTCATAATAACTTCAGTAGGTCTTGTATCCCCGATAGTAAACAATTTGTCAACGGTGGTAGTATCGCACCAAGTATCGCCTGCAGGTGTTAATTCCATAACACCAATAAATCTGTAAATGCTCTGTTCGATATTTCTAATTGATGTTATAGCTTTTTGATCTACAAGAGCGGTTTCAGTATAAGGCAGAGTTAATAGGTTTCCAGTTTTCTGGACATTGGTATTGGCTATCAAACTATAACCAAAAGAATCCATGTTAAATACTGGTCTTATTACTTTTTCTTTTTTATCAACAGCAATGTTATAATCTGCGTTATCTGTCGCTCCCAAAGAATGATCAATAAACCCATCAACAAAGAAACCGTTTTTGAAACGATCAAGACCTTGATCGTCTAAAACCTTAAGATCCTTTGCTTGTTTTTCTAAAAGATTCAATGCATTATAATAATCTAGAGTATCAACTCGGTCTTTAATAAGACCGATATCTCTCATAGTATAACGTATATTTGCGATATTTGTTGATATACAAGTATCCTTTTGCGTTTTCAAAACTCTTGCAAGAGTTTCAGAAATAGAAGGATATGGTGCAATGTAAATATTTGACAGACCCATTAAATTACTTGGAACAAATGGTGTTCTAGGAAATTCTGCTGACTGACCTTTAACTACTGAGAATGTCCCATCTTTATCGATTACAACCACGTCTTTACGAGGCAAATAATACGAATAATCAACATACATTAAACTATCAGTAATAGGAATTCTTAGACCGTTTGAACCCGAACTTAATGTACCTGTATTGCTATAAGCAGGATTTGTAGTAGCTGCAGTTACAGTAGTCGCACTATCTGCAGTATTAGCTTTATATGGTCTAAAGTCTAGAGTGTCTCTTAGATTAAACTCGTAACCAGCAGAAGAAATATACTTTGGTATCTGATATGTAAAGATAGTTGTATTTGATGATTGTGTGTCATCAATAGGATAAGAGTCTACTGAAAAGAAACCAAATCCTGTTGAGAAATCAGAAACAAAGTGATCTAGTTTAATTAACAAATAATCGGTGTTTGCTAACGTTGTAGAAGACTTTGGTATAATTCTTGCATGATCATACAGATTATCCCTTTGACCATTATCAAAAACGAAATTATCTGTTACATCTTGACTAGTCGAACCCTCAGCAGTAAACGCTGATGTTTTTTTCCAAATATTACGAATCTTGTAAACGTCAGGTAGACCCAAATTAATTGCACTCTTCAATTGAGTTTTTGAGAAACCAGTGCAATTAATTTTTACATATCTATTAGGGTTTAAAGTTTTAGTAATTTCTACTGCAGAAGATCTAGTTACTGGATAAGTAACAGAAGCAGCAACTGTTCCTGTCTTACTATTATCTTCATGAAGACCAATAGAAAGAGTTGTGCCAGAAACTGTCGCCTCTCTGATAGAACCATCTGATCCTTTTGAGGTTAGATCAACAATATCACCAGCAAGATAAGATCTATAAATTGTATTACCTGCTCCAACAGAGCCTGATAAAGTTCCAACAACTTGAAGGCTAGTGGCGCTAACAGGGGTAGTATTAATAAAATAATAGTTACCATTGACTTTAATTCTATCACCAGCTTGCAATCTAGTAAAAGCAGTGCCAGAACCAGTTATAGTACTACCTGAACCTGAAACTGTTCCATCCAACACAATATCTGTATCAGTAGAAACAGAAAATATAATTTGTCTTTTTTCAGCAGCAGTTAGGGTTCCATCACCAAATCCAATGTCTTCATTAGGAGTAGAAACTGTTATTGAAACATTACCTCCTGATCCTGAACCAAAATTAATATTCTTACTTTCAGTTCTATAGAACGTGAATGTTGTATCTGGCGAACCTGATTCGCTTCTGATAGTTCTAGTATAATTTGATCCTATTGGAAACAATAATAGATTGTTATTATCACCATTAAATACAGCTCTAGTTACAGTGTCAATAGTAGTGGTTACGATATCAGCAAAAAATGTTGACGCTATACCAACTGCTCTGGCATCTGAAAGAGAACCAGAAGACATATTAATATCATATAGATATAATCTATATTGACAGCTTGGCGTTCCTATAACGCCAGATTCATAAACCATGGCTTTAACTCTAGCTGTACCTATAGCTGTTGTTAATGCAGTATTGTCTTTATCTTTATTAGATGTAAGTCTAGTCTCAGCAGTATTATATAAATTTACTACTGTTCCTTGATCTAAAGCTGGAACACCTGTTATCTGATTAATAAAGAAATAACCACCAGATCTTCCGCTTATAGTCTGTGAATTGATAAACTTATAATTTACAGCCTTATCAACAACGATATGTTTAGTTGACAGATTATTTACTTCATAACCCTTAACATAAGCTAGACCAGGATCAACTTCAATAGAAAGTTTATTTCCATCACCACCATTATTGGCAGTATAAAGACCCTCGTTTTCACCATTGTCTAGATGTTCTCTAGTTGTACAGTTTAAACCACGAACATAATAGTCTCCAGATTCGTCAAAAGTTCTTTTTGCGAATTCATCATATATGATGTTATACTGTGATCTTTCTCTATACTCTTCAATATTACCATCTCTAAGAGTTAGTAATAATACGAAATCCGGATCAGCGAAAGCAGCATCGTAATTTTTTACAGTCAGTACAGGGTCAAGAGAAAATCTATGCGCTCCAGGAGCGTTTTCGTTGTAAGACCCAAGAGCGTTATCTAACAGAGTTTCGTCTTGAAGATCAGTTATAAGATTTTCTTCAACTTTAAACCCAACAGCAGCTGTTGGTGTATTATCATATTTGTCTACAATAATTGTTTGTTTTGGAAAAGCTGCAAAAAACCCTTTAGTATATATAACACCAGAACCAATAGAAAATAGAGAACCAAACCCTGTTGGGCTGTCTGAAATTGTAGTCATAGTTAGAGCTGCGTTAGAAGAAGATATACACTGCTCATCTTCAACAAAAGCCCCAATAGCACCAACACCACCATCAGTATAACGTAGATAAAATACATGGAGGTCTAGATTTACATCATATTCGATTTTGGTCACAACAGCTTTTACGCCGTTTTTCTGACCAACTATGGTAGTATTTAAAAAAGAATCTATCGTATCGATATCGTCGACGATACATTTTACATACGGAACCTTTAATTGCAGATCAAACTGACCAGGAAGAACTATACTGCCATCTTTAAATACGTGTGTGCCAAATCGCTCAATCTGTTTCTGCAGAATAGTCTGCATTTGATTGAGTTCTCTTGCTTGTATTGCAGTAGAAGGTCTGAAAAGAATCTTATAAAAATTCTTAGATTCAACATAATCATCAAAATATGGAGAAATGCTGAAATTGGTATTAATTGGCATATAAAATGATCCTATAATTTACATCTGAATTATCAGTCTGAACGACTCAGTTTGAGTATTTGATCTTTCAACATTATTTATATTCTGAACATATAAAGGTCTAATCTCTTTATTATAAATGTCACCTCGAGTAACAAAAGAATTCGAAGTTGTAACATATGTTAAAGTATCATCTAATAGCCTTTCACCTTCTTCAAAAGACTTATCGCCTACAAATCCGATGTGAGATCCATTAGAAAATACAATTCTTCCTCTTGCACCACTAGATTCGCCCACAATCAAGTCATCATACGCAAAAGTAAAATTAGGGGATATAGAAGTTATAAATCTCTGGTCGAAAGTATTTGACCAGAATCTGCCTCCTCTGTCGCCATTTTCATCCATCACATATGGGTTTTTTATCAGAGCTATCTTATTATATGTTATATTAATAGGAATAGTGCTGTTAGTGTTATTAGCATATTTACCGAATTCTGTATTTGAGAAAGAAAATGCAATACATAATCCTCTCATATTTAATTCCGAAGCAGGATCAAATCCGTGACCACCGGGAGGAGGCACGATAGCATAAAGGTTTGCTCCTGAACCTACTGAACTGTCAATAGAAACTTCGGCTCTATTAATTCCCGAACCGATATCAAGCATCGTAACCGAAAATATAGAATTATTGTATGGATTTACTGTAGAATATGCTTTAGGATTAATACCATCTGTATTAAAAACAACTCTCGGACTTATCTTATAAAGAGTTGTACCTTCGATGATAATTTCAGAGTTTACTTCGCTATCAACTTTTATGAACCTTCCTTTACTATTAGCAACATATTGACTAATAGTTCTTAATTGAGAAGTGGTTTCACCAGTATTATAGATATATATTGCACTGTTTGTGTAAAACTCTGGAGTAGAAGATGCATTAGCACTAATTTGAACTAGAGTTGTGTTGACTACAGATTCCACAATTCCGCTATGATAGGTGTCATAATTAAAACCGCCGTTACTTACAACAACAACATCTATTCCAGAATAATTATTAGCTGTAGCTTTTACAGTAGCATTTTCAGGGCATGGTACATAATCCGAAGTCGCAAATTTATCATAATTTTTGCTCGAAATGGAAGTTATAAATCTCCACTTATAATTGTCTGGAAAGGTTGTAAATGTTACTAGAGAAGTAGGATCACCAACAGAACTTGGGTCAACAGTAGAAACAGAATTATTTGCATTATCGATACATTTATAGATGTTATAATTACCACCAACTATTCCTGGTTGGCATATAACATAAAAATTGTTCGTATCATTCATAGTTGTTGATTTGTCATCATATCGATCATATACCGTATTACCAGACCACATGTTTTTATCGATAATTGGTATTATATCGTTGTTTGATATTTTTTTACCAAAAATCATAGACCATATATGATAATTGGTTGAATAATCATCGCTCGTTACATCAGGGGCTGTTCCTGGATATTCTGTAGGGTTTGACGCTACAGCGTAATAATGAGAGGTGTTGGATATAATATTATCCAACATCTCATCCAAAACAACCTTTTTATATTCCGGAAGTATTTTTCCCAAAATTTATACTCCAATCGCTATCCAACGAACATTAGTAGAGGTAACATTAGCTGTTCTAATATTGGTGTTACCAAGGTTCATAGCTGTTACGCCTGCTTGATATGTAGCAGTAGCAGTATTACTGGTTGCAATTACCGAATACACTGCAGTAGAAAAAGCACTAGTAAACACAGCATTACCATCAGTGCTATTAGCAGATACCCAACCCCAGTTCATCTTTAGACCATTTGGTAAATGCGTATAACCGTTACCAGCTATAGTATAAGACCCAAGCCCTAAACCAGAGTTAGCTGTAATATTAACTGATGGTGTAGTAATAATGGTAGTGTTAACAATGACGTTAGCACCAACAGTAATTTTACCTGGTTCGACATTTGCTCTACCGGTACTAGTATTAGCAATAGTTAGAACACCGGCATCGATTGTTGTATTAGAAATAGTATTAGTTACTGCTATAGCTAACACGTTAATAGTGACATTCGCCGTTCCACCACCGATAGCCATTCTAGTTGGTAGAATTTTAGTATTACCTTGAGTATTGGCTAAATCTATAGATGTCTGTAAATGCACTACATTTTGTTGCGAGTTTCCTACAAATATTGAAGTAGTAGTCAATATAACATTAGCACCAACTTTTGCCGTAGTTGCTGATAAATTTGATGAAGTAGTGCCATCAGTAATATCAATTACAGCACTATTTGCTACAAATCTATTTCCAGCACTATTTCCTGCATAAAATCCTGCAGTGTTTGACATTGAACTGTTAATAGTAGAGTTACCTACTGAAACTGATGTAGTGAGAACTGCGTTGGTATATAACTCAGTGAAGTTCTCGTTAATTTTAATCATGGCGGTTCTTAGCGGATCGCCAGTACCGTCATTAGCTACTACGCCTACGTCTACTGTTTGTTTTGCCACTTTTTATTTCCTCTCTTAATAAGCTATAATATCTGAAGTTATATAACTGGTGTTGCTATCCGCTCTCAAATAACGATTTATATCTCCTGACGCATTATTAGACATGTCTGCCGAAACAACAATATAATCAGAAAGAATATAGGTATTGCTACTAACAACACTAACAGTATCTGCATCAACTGTTATTGTTGGTATATTTGTATACTGGTAGTAGTCATACACATAATCATCAACGGTTAATTCGTCCTCGTCGCATGTTATAAATGTTTCAGAAACAATTGTATATAGTGTAACAGGATCAGTGTTTGCTTCGTATTGTTCGTCAGCGACTAACTCTAGAAGAGTCTGATTCAAGTCTGTCTTTAGATATTTACCAAACAATTCGGATCCAGCCGAATGGAAGGTGTTATATAAAATGTCTTTGTATTCGGATAAAACTCTAGCAGTTCTTACTTCATATGAATAATCTTGATAATAATAACTGTCCTGAATGTATTTATCAGAATCTAAGAAACTTCTTGTTGTTGCCCAATAACCTCTAGCTATACCAGAACCTGATTTTTGGACTGTGCCTGAAATCTCAATCTGAGTATTAAATTCAGCAATTTCTGCTTCTAGAAAAGCCCCTTTACCATTTATAGTTTGAATAAAAATATCCGGAGGCTGTTCATAACCAGAGCCGCCATAAGTTATGGTGACTTCATTAATTACCCCATTAGCACCAGTTCTGACGAATCCTGCTGCAGGAGAACTAGGGTTTCCTCCAGCAAATACCAATTTTTCATTATTAGCATATCCTGAACCGCCGGAAACAATTGTAACTGTATCAGAGACAGAACCATACAAATATGCATTTATGTCTTCGCCATCAACATAGCCTATTCCAGAATCTAGAATTTTGACTGCTGTGATGGTGTTATTTCCAGAACTAGGAATAGCTGAAATAAATTCGTTTTTACCATTAATACCTTCTTCTGAAACCATAGGAGATTCATAAGTGGCAAAACTTGCAGGGACGATAACAGAAGTCATAGAGTAAAATGCATTGGCATTAGATGTGTAAGTTGTTGGCCCATATAATAATAATAAAGAGTTGTTCACAACTTGTCTTATCATTTGAGTTTCGCCAGTATTAGCATCAGCGCTATTTGCCTGAAGGTATACTGCATCATTATTAGCTAAAAATGTTGTAAATTGAGTTCCTGTGCCTGTTACTGCGCAAGCAAATGAGGTTTGTAAATTGGCACCAATACCTGAGGTTGTAGCAATAACAACATTAGGGTTTTGTGTTATAAAATTCGAACCTCTGTTTGTTATAGTAAAAGATAAAGCTCCGCCAGAACTATTAGTCGTAATAGTAGCTGTTGCGTTTGCACCAAAAGGATATTGAGTTAATGCTACATGACTATTATTAACAAAATTTATATAATAATTTCTATTACCTGTTAGACCTCTTACTGCTGTTCCGCCCTCAGGAACATAATACAAAACTTTGTCGCTTAACGAAAAAAAAGTATCAGCGTCAAAAAAGTAAATAGTATCATTTGTATTACTTACATTTAAACTGTTAGCATAAAATTCAAATTCAGCATTATTAGAAGACAGTATTAAAGCGTGCGTTTCTCCAGGACTAGATGTTCTGTTGTCTGTTATATTGACATTGGATCTTTGATTCAAAACGGTAATAACTTCGCCGTTTGAATATGAAGTAGATGTTAAGCTATTATCTTTAATATTATAGAGTTTTAAACTTTGAGGAGAATATTCTACATTACCAGCTAATGGTATGGATTTAATTAAAGATCTTGTAAATGTATTAGCTGGTAATGTATAATTATTACCGACTTTAATGCCTCTTAGAGAAAGTATTCTACCAAAAACATTAGTTTGATATGTTAAAGTTTGTTCTAAAGTTTCGTAAAGATTACCTGGAGAATTACCTGGAAATTCATAATTTAAATCGTCTAATGTAGTCGAAATAAACCCTGCTATGATATCAGTATTATAAGTTAAAGATCTTTTTGCATATAAAGATCTTATCTTGTAACTCCCACCAAAACCTGTTTTGTCATAAGGATTGTTGTATACAAAAGTAAGAGCATTAGCTGTATAACCAAAACCGCTTTTTTGAACTTTAAAATTCAAAACCCCTGTTGATTTTGCAACATCAAAAACTTTTAATAATCCCTCTTTACCATAAGAAATAATTTCATCAGTAAATGGGCTTTTATGGGCAATCTTAACAACATCACCAATTCTAAAATCCTGACCACCACTAGTAATAACTAAAGAATTTAGAGAACCTAAATTAACAGGAGTTTCATATGAAATATTTTCATTATCTATATCGCTTATAAGAAGTAAAGGTTCTCCTACGCTAAAATCTGCACCATTAGGTAAAATGTTTTTAATATAAACAATATTAACTATATCGTTATTATATGCTTTTTGAATATAACTTTCAACAGTAGCAGATGTTCCTGACATTTTACCAATAATTGTTTTACCAACAAAATCACCAATAACAGGCGTGTCAGTAATTTCCAAATATTTTGGTCTTATCCAGTTGCCATCAGAAACTCTTAATACATCATTACCTGGTAGATAAATTTCTACATCTTCATTATAGATTAATCTAAACAAAAGTCTATAACATTGTATAGCACCTTTTGAACGATAAACATCTAGAATGTGTTTTAGAAGAAATCTCTTATTAGATATGATATTGAAAGGAATACCGTAAAGATATTTTTTCTGGAAATATTCTAAGAATTTTTCTAAAGTGTTGTCAATATCTCTATAATCAAATAGAGATCTAGCCTCTCTTAGAGGGTTTCCTGTTTCTTCTAACCATTCATAATATGCTTTAACGAATAGAATAAAATTCGGGCCATCTTCCTCATAAAAACGAGGAAATTGGCTTTCAACAAAATTAGAAATATATTTTTCTGTTAAAAATTCCATTATCTTTTAGCTTCGATTACTTTTATGTCTACGTCTGTAGGATCTATGATAATGATATTATTCAATTTAGCATAAACATCAGAATCTTTATTATTTAAATATATTGAAATATAGTTTGCGTAATAATTGATAAGTATATTATTTAATTCGAAAGATCCAACATCATAATTTATAGTTCCTACTACAGTTAATGGTATAATTGATTTATTGGATCCAAATGTATATACTTTTATATTACCTTGCCCATCATCAGCAAAATAGCTGCTTTCATATAATTTTCCACCGTAATTATACACAAACTTTGAAGAAATTAACGAGGCGTGTTCAAAGTGAGTTTCATAGTTATTTAAATACAACTCTGTATGAGGCACTCCAACGTCAATTGTTGGAGTCTCATAAAACAAAGGATTACCAGTTTCAAACTTATAAGAAGTATCTCTGTTAAAAAGAGGATTAATTCTTTTAATAAACCTAATATGAGTTTGATTGCTTATAATAGTGGTTTCTGAATTGTCAATATCTGTAGTAATCTGACTATATCTTAAATCATTATTAAATTTTTCTAGAGTTTCAGAACTGTGTTTTAAAATTGTATTTAAAACTATATTCTTAATTTCTGAAAAAGATTTATTACTTGAGTATATGTCCTGTTGTACAACAGTATCTAATTTTATATAGATGTATTCTGGGTCAGATATGATAATTCTATTTGGTAAAGATATATACTCTAAAAGAAAATTAGATATTCTATTTTTTAAATATTCTGGAGTTATTGTCCCGATTACTGGTTTTAAACAGAGAATTACTCTTCCATATAGTTTTGGTTGAACTTCTTGACCACCATAAACAGTAACGTCAGAAATTTCTCCACCAAAATTATTTAAAACTAGTGCTGCGTAATCGTCAGATGAAACTGCTCTTTGTTGTGTTGCAAAATATCTTGGAGCAGAAAATTTTACAGAAGATAACGATTCTTGATTTGCGCCGGATCCAGAAGCTGAAACTGTTATTACTTCTGAAGAATCAGCTATACCCCCATTTACTGGCCCTAAATCGTCAGTAAGAGTAAAACTTTCAACTTCGTTACCATCAGATCCATTAGTAACGATATAATCAACATAAATTGTTGAATTATTCTTTGGTTTTCTTCCAAAGAAACCATCACCAAAAACGACTTCATATTTGTTACTTTCAGAGCCTTGTAAAAAGAAAACTTTCGAAGTATTATTTAAACCAAAAAGAGTTTCTGAAAACGTAAAATCTAGAGGGTTGACAAAATCATTATTTTCTATAACTTGAACCGATACGCTATTAACATCAATATTTTGATTTGATAACACAAATTTTTGATCTTCTATATCATTATCTACAACAAACGAATCTCTGAAGTAAGATCCTTCGTATATTTGTAGATTATCTACTGCATATACAGAGTTACTTGACGTATATGTGTTTATCTCGTTTGTTACGAAAGAAAAAGTTCCTTTAGAATTAGTTCCAAAAAATCTTGTTCCTTTTGGAACAGTAAATCCCCCTTCAATTCCAGAAGTTTCAACAGTAAAAGAAACGTTGGCGACAGAAGAATGAGAACTTCTAGGGAGATAATTTAGTTCTTTAGCATGAGAAACAACAGAATCATATTTCTGTGCTGAATCTAAAAACATTTCAGAGGCGACCATATTCAGGTAAAAAGAGTTCAAATATGAATTATACGCCATGACATCCAACAATACCGACATGTTAGAACCATCGAAATTATAATCTTTAAGGACTGACTGTGTCTTTAAGAATTCTTTGAAGTTGCCTTTTAAGGTATCAAAATCTAGAGAACTTAAATTTAATGAACTATTAGCTGCCATTTATCGAACTCTTTTTAGTAAAATGTTTAGAGTTATAGGTTCTGGGTTGTTTATCAGATTATATTTAATAACTATATTTATAGAGTTTTCATTAAGGCCATCTGGCTCCGCCATTACCTCTATTATTTGAGCTCTAGGTTCATTATATTTTACTGTATTTCTTATAAATTGATCAACTAAATCTAAATTTTCAGAAAGGTTGTGTTCGAACAATAAATTGTATATATCTGATCCTATGTTTGGTTGAAACAACCTTTCCCCTAAACTTGTTTTGATGAGATTTCGTAAAGATTGATTCACAGCATTTTCATTAACTACTCTACCAATTTGGTCCCCATATGGTGTTTTATCCATATCGTTTAAAAAATCAGAAAAGAATTCTTTCTGTTTTAGGGTGCCAGTTAATGTGTCTGCTCTTGTAATTGCCATTTATTTTCTCTTATGGTACTGTGAATGGAGGAGAAGAAGGTCCACCACCATTGAAGTTTAATGGATGACCTTCAAGAGCATTAGAACCTGAAGCCTTAACTTCTATCTGAGTGGCTTCTATAGTTATCTTGCTACTGGTAATTGTTATTTTAGAACTTCCTACTTTTATAGTGATTTTAGAGTCGCTTTCTATGGTCATATCGCCTTTAGAGTTAAAGTTTCCTTTGGCCTCTGAATGCATAGTCATATCTTGTTTTGACCAGGTATCAAAAGTGCTGTCCGTGTTTGCTATGAAAGCATCTTTAGAAAATACATGATATTTTTTATCAGAATAATAATCTTGATTACCACCACTATGGATGCCCAATTCTTCTTGAACTACTTGAACATAGTTCTTTTCTGACATACGAACATCATGACCTTTGATATGCACTTGATTATCGCCATCAACAGTTTTTCTTTGCGTGGCTTTATCAGTTGTATCGTTAGTGCCTAAAGAAGAACCTTGATGACCTCTGGTAGTTCCCTCTTTAGTATACTTTATTTCTTTACCGTTTGTTCCGATATATCTATCACCTTTTATAGCATTCCCATAATCTTTAGCTGTTTCTATTCTAAATGTTGCCTCATGGTTGCTATCTGTATGTCCGTCTACGTGTGTAGATTTTCCACCTTTAGTATATCCTCTTGTTTCACCAACATTTAATTCTGTTACCAATTCTTTCTTTTTATCATTATGTTCAATTGTTTTATATTTTCCGCTAGGAGACAATACCTGATGATACGTTTTTGTATCTTCTTCTGGATTTCTATAGGTAAAGTTATGACCTCCACAAGCATCCCATTCTCCATGAACATACCCATATTTTGGATCTATCTGGTTGTTACTAATTGGATCTTGTGGTAATTTACAATTATCTCTATCTTGGGCCATTATGATATTCCTATAAGAGTCAGTAACTGACTGATGTTTGTTAAACCAGTATTAGATACTCCTCCTCCAGAATAACCTCCTCCTGAAGTAGAACCACCAGAACCTCCTGTCGGAATACCTGAACCTATTCCTCCACCACCGCCACCAGATTGACCTCCAAACCCACCAAGGCCACCTAATAAACCACCCATGCCTCCAAATCCTTGACCGCCAAAAGCTCCTAATATACCAGATTGTCCTCCCATGTTTCCAAATATATTGCCGTTTCCTCCATCACCAAATATCTGTTCACCATAGGTTTTAATTTTATTATTCAAAGACATATCTTGTGTATAAAGTTGTGTTGTTTTTTTCATTTTTTGTTGATCAAGAACAGAATTTGGTAATTGCTTTTGTTCAAAATTTCCAATCAATTGTTTTAAATTACCACCAAGCATACCTTGCATCATACCCATCATGCTGCCCATACCACCAGCACCACCTCCACCTCCTCCTCCATTTTGTGCAGGGTTTTGGTTTTGATTTCCTTGACCTCCTCCAGCATTGTTACCTAATGCTATATCAAGAACGTCAGCATCAACTCTAAGACAATGTTTTTCTAACAAGTCATTAAGTATTTTCGCTGTTAGTAATAGAATAGTATCTAATTGAAAATATGGATCTAGATCTGCAGCCAATGCTGTTTCTGCTAATGAAAAAATTTCTTCGTTAGAATTATTGAAACGATATGAACCTGTTTCTTTTCTTGTCCATACTCTTGTGGTTTCATCAGGAGATAACCATTCAACGTATCCTGGATATGGATCTTCTTCTAGAGTATAGTATTGTTTCATATATAGATTAGGAACAACAGTCACAACTGGATCTGGTACTATATCTCCAAAAATAGTATCATCATATTGAGAAACTGGGATATTTAATGGTCCATAGTATAAAGCCAATCTTATCAAATTAGATATTGCGTTTATTACAATATTTTTAAATCTTGTGTTTATTAAATTGATACCATTGCCTTCTAATGCCAGTAATAATACGGATATTACACGCTCAAATCCATATCTTCTAACCATTATTGCTAGAGCGCCAGTAAAGGCTTCTTCCACAATTACATTTGTTGCAGCATTACCAGCTGGGTTTTGATTATCTCCACCACCAGCGCCTGCTCCTCCACCAGAAGCAGCACCAGCATTCATAACGTTTTTCATTTTATTCATCTGCTCATAAAGCTGAGGAATAACTTGTGCTTTTTTCTGAGGATCAACTTTTTTCAGAATATCTGGTAAATTCTTTTGTTGTGGGTCTGCAGAAGCTGTAGTTGGTTTATCCGCATTAGGAGCAAATTTATCACGAACATCTGACAGCTTTTTGCCCTTATCTGTATCGACAAATGGAGCATCAGCATATTTGGCTTTTTCTAAATCTGGTTTTTCTTGCTGTAAAACTGCTTTATTATTAAAAACAGTTTTTTTATCTTCAAAAGCCTTAGTCATTGTGTTTTTCCATCGCTAGCTGGATTATCAGGTCCTGCTTTTTTAATTTTTCCACCAGAATTTTTTTCAGAATCTTGAGATTCTTTTGCAACACCACCATTACTTTTATCATTACCTTCGGGTTTATCACCACGAGCAAGAGAACCAAGAATAATAGGATATTGTCTAGCAGTATCCTCTGGTAGAAAACAACATAATACTCTAGATCCGACTTTTAATCCAGATGGTGAAATACCGACTTTAGCTGTGGCAGCAGAAGTTATGGGGTGCAACACGCTCGCCCATGGCAAATCGTCATCTTTAATTTCTTGTTCGTCATTATGTTGATTATAAATCCTAACTTTACAACGGCCAGATTTAGTAGGATCTTCTTTAAATTTTCTGACTTCAGCTATACAAAGGCTACTAAAAATATCATCTTCGTGTCTCATGATCAACCTTTCTTATCAGAATTTTTCTTAAATGATGCTTTAGCAACTCTTAATACCATTGTGCAATGAGGCGGTTCATTAGCTACTCTGTATTTTGTTCGAATTGCAACAACCATACATTTACCGTTCCAATGAGCCTCTCCCTGTTCGTTTTCCTGATCTGATTTTCTAGGGATATCTAATTTTATCATACAACCAAGTTTAATTTTAGGATTATAATAACATTCTAACTCTGCTGAATTTTGAGCAAGATGAGAAAGAAAATCTGCTCTGTCTACTCTAGCTTTCGAAGTTCCGTGTTTATCTTTATTATTAGCCTTGTCATGAATATATGGCATCTTAATTGGTTTTTGTTCAATATAAGATGGAGCCTCTTCGTATACAGGTTCCCTATCAGCAAATTTAAATTTATTTTGATCTTTTTTGTCCGCAGCAATAACTTTATGCGTGGTCAAATCTATAGCATGCTCGCTTGTTTTACTGAGAGCTCTTGGTTCAGTAGTAAAAGAAGAAGATGGCTTAAACCACATTATTGAATTTTGTCTTTCTTCTTGATTATCACTAGAAAAATTTAAAGTTGTGGATTGTTTTAAGGTTACAACTTCTTGTTGCTCAAATAATTCTTCAAAGGTCTTGAACACATATTTGTGTTCTCCTTGGTCGTCTCCTTGCTGGAATAAAGCAAAAGTAGATGACTTATATTTGTCTGAAACATGTTCTGTGTTCATCATTTTAATAACATCAAGAGGATGAGATCTAGGAACAACAATTCTTCGTTTTCCTTTTGTCTCTGATATATCCATTTGTTTTTTAGTCTTGAAACCTTTTTCAAGAACATGTTTTATGACTTCGCTTGTTTTACCATTAAAACTTTTTTCTATTTGATTCCCTTGAGCGTTTAGTAACTCAGGAGAAACACATCTCATATCGTATTGCTTATGTTTACCTGAACCAGTATTATGGATAGACTGATCGTTTAGGTTTACATTTTTCAGCATTTTCATTTTTAACTTGCATGACCCGCTAACTCCTTTAATATTATCATCAGGAGAAAACTCGATCTCTACGTCTTTATCAAAAGAACCATTAATTTTCTTTTCACCAAGAGCATCTTTAGGGTCAACAACCCTTACCTCTGCTACCGGACCATATGGATTCAATATATCTTCAAATATGTTAAATCCAGCGACAAAGACTCCATCTTTGCCACTGACATCCATGTCTCCAATTTTTAAAGTTTTAATACTAATATCGCCAATAGCCATTATTCTCTCAATAACTCCTCAAGATTATCTGCAATAATTTGTTTAAAATTACTATCAAGAACATTCACAGTTTTATTAAATTCGTTTCTTTCTTGTTCATACTCAAAATAAGTTACAGGAGCCCAATACGATATAACTTCTTCTGCTAAATTGTTAGCCATAGCTTGAACGTCTGTAAAATAAGTATTTACATTACTTTCGTTTCCATACAAATAGCTGGTGTTAGATATCTGTACCGTATCACTGGTAAAAAATGCACCAGAAACATGTTGTAAATGAACTTCACTATTAGCAGTATTAGCTGAATCTCTATTAATAGCTAAGACTTGTCCTCTTCCGGAATTATAATCGTCAAAAATGACAGTGCAAATTTCATCGATTATAAAATTTGTATTACTAACTTTATATTTAACTATCTTATTGGTGTTAGCTTTCCAGTCAGTTTGTCTTCTTTTGTATGCTTGAACTCTACCACCAGAACCAAAAACAGGTTCCCAATATATTTGCATATTTGGTGTCAGAGCGTTATATCCGCTGACATCTAAATTATCAGTATTTTCCCATTTGTTTCTATAATACTTTATTTTTCTATATGCATTGTCTAGAGATTCGTATTTTTTAACCAAAAAATCATTAAATTCGTTTTCTGACAAATACCATTCATAATAGGGATCCGTGATTTTATTTGTTAGGTAAAAAATCCAACTACGAAATGGATCATTATAGTATCTAGAACTTAACTGGTCTGCTCTTTCATTAGTAGTTATCTCGTATGGGTAGTAAACATAAGGATTGCTCACAACCCTATCAAGAGCAGCCACTCTTCTAGTTATATCTACAACTTGAGTGTTACTATAAGTTGTTACCGGAAACTTTTCGAAATATTTTTGGGGCATTGATTATTCCAGCTTATAAATCGTCGTTTTTAGACCAGAGCTCTATCTCTTTTAATTGTAATGTTAGATTAACAATAGTAGGAGCTCCAGATTTAAAAAATGATGGCATACCAGCACCAGTATAATCTACTTGAACAGATATAATAGCACATGGTTTGAATTTGAATAGATATTTGTCATTAGCTTCACCAGCATATAACTTGATATTTGCTATTTCAGGATATTCCATAAAAGCGCCAGAGGTAGTAGGTAAAGCAGCCCTTTTACATTTTTTTATTATTTGATCTAATGAATCTGACTCTCTTTGAGAATTTGGAGCCAAAGACCACTGAAGGGTAAATTCTTTGAATGCAGGTCTTTTAAACATCATAAACATAAAAGGGTTAATTGTGGATCCAGTAAAAACCGAACTCATTTGATAACCTGAAACTGCAGCTGCACCTACTCCGCCAGCAACACGTGCAATATTTCCTGCTATCCCTGGTAAATAATTACTTAAAGTTTGAGCTCCTTGAACTATCTCATTAGTTCCAGAAAACTCTTCCCATATCATAACTTCATTGTCGTTCAGTTTTCTTGGCATAGGTAATTTTATATTACCACCAAAACTTAGATTAGCAAAACCACTAGCAAAAGAATATCCTGTATATTTCGCAAAAGATATACTCGTGTAGAATTTTCTATCTCCTGAGATCAAATCTCCAGGAAAAGAATCGTTAGAAAATCCTCTTTGTGGTGGTTGCGGAAAATTTGGAACGGCCATGGCTTCCCTTATAAATATTGTTTTACATTTATTTATTCTAAATAAAAGAATGGCTACAAATAAAGGTTACTTTAAACCTAAAAATCCGCAGAAATACAAAGGCGATCCAACTAACATAATATACAGAAGTTGGTGGGAATGCCTATATATGATGAAACTAGATTCTGATCCTGAAGTGATTTGGTGGCAGAGCGAGGAAACGATCATACCATATCGTTCACCGGTAGACCAAAAAATTCACAGATATTTCGTAGACTTTACCGTAAAATATAGTTCAAAAACTGAACTGATCGAGATAAAACCTTTTAAACAAACTCAGCCACCAATCATAACTGAGAGTAAAAAGAAATCCCGAAAATACTTAAATGAAGTCTTGACTTGGGGAGTTAATTCCGCTAAATGGAAAGCTGCTCGAGAATACTGTAAAGATCGAGGATACGTGTTCAAAATCTTAACCGAAAACGAACTAGGACTTAAATTTTAATGGCAACAAATAAATTTGACAGCTTTATTAAAAAAACTGCCAGAGAAATTGCATCTTCTCAGAAAGACTCTATAGATTGGTTCAAAGACTCTGTTGAAGATATGGGTAAAAAAGAAAAGAGATCAGACCCTAATAAAATTTTTAAAAAATTCTCTGCTCCACAGATAGGATCTATGTTTCTGTTTTTCTATGATGCAAAGTATAAAGCAATCCTTCCTTTCTATGACATGCATCCTCTAGCGATACCGATAGAAATGTATATCGATGGGTTTCTGGGTATAAATTTACATTATTTACCTCCAATGGCTAGAGTTCAATTATTAAAAGCTCTTGATGATACTAAAAATAATGATAAATATAATGAAACAACGAAACTAGCGATATCATACGAATTATTAAAAAGATATGCTAATCAGTTCAAAGGTCATGAACAGTGTATCAAGAGATATTTGTTTTCTCATGTAAGAAGCTCTTTTCATTTAGTAAACCCAGCAGATTGGGAAAAAGCTGTTATGTTACCTCTACAAAGATGGTCTGTGAATCCTAACAAGAGATATGCTGGCTCGCCGCCATACTAGGAGATAAAATGGCATTAGGAATTATAGATGTTAAAAGAAGTTCTCAGACTTCTGGATTCAATATTGAAAAATTTAGATCTCAGTTAGCCAATCATGGTTATCTAGATAATAATTCTTTCGAAGTTTTTGTTCAACCTCCTAGAATTTTACAAAATTCAAGTTTATTGAACCAAGGCACGCCCTCTAATATTTCAGATATTACTAAAAATTTAGCTTTCAGAATAGATCAGGTAAGAGCTCCTGGTATATCTATAATGAATTCCGATATTAGTAGATATGGTGTTGGACCAACTCAAAAAATACCATATACCGCTGCCTTTGCTGAAGTAAATATATCAGTATTGGGCGATCATTTCTGTGAATTTTGGCAATTTTGGTATCAATGGACAAGAGCAGTTTTTGAATTCAATTCTTTAAATTCTTCTATAGCTCCTTCATACAGCGCAAATTACAAAGAAGATTATTCCTCAATAATAATGATTGTTATATACGACCATTATGGTAATGCCGTTCAAAAAATCAATTTATTCCAAGCATTCCCTACAGGGGTCAGGGAAGTTCCATTGTCTTGGGGAGACTCTAATTTAATGAAAATAAATGTATCAATCGCTTTTACAGAATATAATATAGAAGGATCTTCTGTAGAAAGAAACGCCCAAACTCAATCTAACGGTTTAGTAAAATCAAGAGAATTAGAAAGTATAAATTTGGGAATAACACCTTAATACTATGGAGTAAACTATGTCTGGCTTGCCTAAAATTGACTATCCTATACATAAAATAAAAATACCTTCTCTCAAAAAAGATTATTCATTTAGACCCTTTCTTGTTAAAGAAGAAAAAATATTATTGATGGCAAAGGAAAGCGACAACGCTTCTGATATCCTTTCTGCAATCAAACAAATCATTAACAACTGTTGTCTAGACACAAAACTTGATATTAACAAATTAGCTATTTTTGATCTAGAGTATATCTTTCTTAAACTACGAGCTATCTCTGTAGATAACAATGTCAAAGTAACATATAAAGACAACGAAGATCAGAAACTATATGATTTTGATATAAATTTACAAAAAATAGAAATAAAATATCCTGATAAAATCAATAACAATATTAAGATCACTGATAAGTCTGGTATCGTTATGAAATATCCATCAGCAGCTTTATACGATGATGAAGAGTTTCTCAATCTACAAAAAGATTATATGTTTGAACTTATAATTCGTTGCATAGATTCTGTATATTACGAAGATCAAGTATATCAGTGTAAAGACTATAAGAAACAAGAACTAATAGATTTCTTGGAAAGTTTAGACATCAAGACTTTTGAGAAAATACAAAATTTTCTAGTAAATGTTCCAAAAATGGAATATGTGATCAAATATAAAAATTCTTTAGGAAACGATAGAGAAATTATACTGAGCTCGTTAAATGATTTTTTTACTTGGCGCTGAGTCATAATACATTGGTGAATTATTATTCTTCAATATTTTCACTGGCTCAGCATCATAAATATTCGATTAGTGAAGTTGAAAATTTAATACCCTTTGAGAGAGATATCTATGTTCAAATGTTAGTTGATCATCTAAAAGAATTAGAAGAAGCTAAAAACAAGTAAGGTAAAAAATGGCGGTAGAAACACAGGAATTAGCAGTCATAAAATCTGGAATATCTTCAGCCATGGCTGAATCTGCTGGTCAGTTTAGACAAGCAGCAACTGCCAGCGCCGCCAGTATTACTAAAGTTGTAAAAGATATATCTAACATCTTCGCTGCGCAAAGAAGAGACTTGGCGGATCTTTCTAATAGTATAAACGAAGTCGTCCATGAATTAGAACAGACAAATTCTAAATTTGATAATCTAGAAAGAGTGTTTGAAGAATCGCTATCGATTCAAACTGCCATGCGTGGTGATATAAAAACCATGGCTATATCTATAAAAAATATGACTGATGGTATCTATCAATTAGATAGAAATATGCAAAATACAATGGTTGGTCCAAATGGTCTTCTTAGTGGATTGACTGCTGGTTTGACTTCTGGATTTGGTGGCGTTACTAGTAAACTTGGCGATATTCTTTTAAAAGTTGGTGGAGGCGCTGTTCTAGGAGGAGCCGCCGTAGCTGGTGCTAATTATTTGTCAGGAGGAGGCGTAGGAGCTGGAGGAGGAGCTGTTCCAGGAGGAGTATACGAAGGATCCACTCAATTCAGTTTACAAACTAAAGAAGGTAAAAATTTAAATATATCGGAAGGAGATATCCAAAGATTAGCCAAAATATCTGCTCTAGAGGCTGGCTCTTTAGGAGAATCAGGAAGACAAGCAGTTGTTGACACAGTTCTGAACAGAGCAATGTCTGGTAAATATGGTGGCTCTGATATAAAAAGCGTATTGAGTTCTCCTAAACAATTCAGTCCTGTAAACCCTTATGGAGATATAGATAGAACTCCTGGTCCAAAAAATATGGAAAAATATGTTGATGAAGTTAAAAAATATTTAGCAGCTAGAGCAGGTGGTGCTAAGTCTCAATTAGGCTCTTCCCAATATACTATGTTTTTAAATCCAAACATATCCGGACAACATGCTCTAAGCACTTGGTATCAAGATATGTTAAAATCTGGAGGCGTAAAACAATATGGTTCTGGTAGGGATGTGCATCAACACGGTGTTGGAAAATATGCTGTCCCAGAATATACTGTTTCAGCAACAGGAATTAAACCGGATCAATATGCAAACCAAGGTCCTTCTGATCAAGATGCAACTCCTGCAGCCATGCCAACTGCTCCAGCTGGTAGTGCCTCAACTCCTGCTGACACCCACAATCATAAAGAAGAAACGCTAGGAAAAGATGCTGATAAAGTAAAAGGTCAAGGCGCAACAGGCAGTTTACCTGGTGGAGATATTGTTGCTCTTGGTAGAGCATTACAACAAAGAGGAATACGAGTCTCAGAACATCCATTATTTGGAGGCGTTCATCGCGTTCATGGACCTAACAGCGCACACTATCAGGGTCAAGCAATAGATATTAATGCAACATCAGGAAATTCAAAAGAAGCAGATGATCCAGTAATGGGTCCAAAGTTTGATAAACTTGCACAAGAATTACAAGCAGCAGGTTATACTGTTCTGTGGAAAGTTAGAAATCATTTTAACCACATACATGCTCAAATAGGCGGTCAAGGTATCAGAGGAGGCAAATCTGCTATAGGTGGAGCATCTACATCAGACTACACAGACACCACTAAAGCAGCTGTTACTCCAGGCGCAACTCCTACTGCTACTTCTGTACCAGGAGTTTCTGAAACAACTCCATCAGCTATGGTTCCAACACCAACCACGCCTTCCTCTGTTATGTCAGAGCCTTCTACTGAACAAGCAACTCCAGTAAGACAAGAGGCAGTTACTCCAGGAGTTTCTGCTCCAATGTCAGGAGTGGATACAAGCGCAATGATGGGAATGATGGGTGGTATGTTACCTGGAGGATTGGGTGGAATACTAGGAATGATTGGACCTATGTTAGAATCTTTATTAGGTTCTCTTGCTCCAACAGAAGCATATGCTCAACAAGTTGAACAACCACAAAACGCTGAGATGTTACAAGCATTATCTAATTCTATGCAAGCCACACAAATGATTAATCAAGCAGCTGTTCAAACTCAAGCGCAAACCGAACAACAAGATATGTCACAATTCAGTATTCCTGGAACAGCTCCAGATGCTGGTGTAAATCCAAATCAAATGTCATATCAACAAGCAGGTTATTCTTACAATTATCCATGGGATGTAAGTTGGCCAGATTGGGCTTCTATGATCGGTGGTAACCACTGGTCAGAAATGAGAAAAATTAAAAAGAATATGTGGGCGTAAAAAAAGGGGAGCTTGGCTCCCCTTAAATTATTCATCAGCAAGTTTCTTAAAGAATTCCAAAGACTCATCATCGTCATCATCACCAGAGTAATTTGGTGCATGAGTTGCCTTGAATGATGGCGCTTCTTCGGTATCAGCCCATGGGACTTCCTCTGCCTTAGCACGCTTGGCTGGAGCAGAATCTTCAGCAAGAACCTTAGCAAGACGATTACGTAGTTCCTCTTCAGACTTGAAGTTCTTAGGATCAAGAAATTCTTGAAGAGAATATTCTGACTTCCAGATTTCTTCTAGCTTTTCGTCATCTTTAAGAAGTGGTCCTGACTTATCAAACTCAGACTTATCATAATTACGATAACCCTCAACCTGTCGAATCTTTAGCTTGAATGGTGCGCCAGCCCAGAGATCAAACGGATTAATTGCCTCTTCATCAGCGAACTGAGGCTCCATTGCTTCCTTCAGCTTATCAAAGATCTTCTTACCATACTTGAATAGGAAAACCTTTCCTTCATTAGCGGGATTACCTGGATCAGAAACAACATAGATATTACTGATAAAATGAAGACGACGCTTCTGCTTACGAGCAATTTCCTTGTTTGCTTCGATGCCAGAGTTCCAGAGCTTAGAATTATACTCAGAAACTGGATCGTTCTTACCTAGAGTTGTTAGTGAGTTCTCGATGTACCATCCACCAGGTCCTTGAAAACCATGGTCAAAGATTCGAACAAAAGGTACATCTTCATTAGCGGGAGCAGGGAGAAAACGAATAACAGCATATCCATTACCAGCCTTGTCTACAGTCGGGGTCCAGAAACGGTCATCAGAGGACTTACCTTCTCCGCCCGACATTTTGTTTAGTTCTGAAGTGAGAGTTTCTAGCGACTTCTTACCAGAAGATGCTTTGAGTGCTTTAAAATCTACCATATGTATATCTCCGTATGTTTTGTATTACAATGTATAACAGTGTATGATGGGCATTTGTATCACCCAACATTATTTAGTATACTTCTATTCGCTGAAGAAGTCAAGCAATATTTTCTTGAATTTATCTTTATCATATTCTATAAAAGGAGTATATTTTACGATCTTCATTTTATATTCATCCCAAACAGGATCGTATTCCATTTGAGAATCCCAGTATTGAATGGCTCTTGTTAGATCTAGTATAATACACATAGTTTCTAAACAAATTTCACCACCAAGATAAGTTTTAAACAATATGGGATGACCTTCTTTACAAGCCAAGTTCTTATTGAACTTAGGATCCAGTTTACCAAGGTCGTTTTTGAAAATATATGAAAGGGATTGTTTTCTTTTCTTCCAATCAAGATAAGTCTTGTCAGAAGATTCTTCATAGGCCAAAGGTCTAGCCCACAATTTTCTATTGTCTGAAAGATTAGCTACTAGAAAGTCATGTATGTTTTCTTTTTTTGCCAGCTTCTCAAAGAAGACTTTATCTTTACGTTTCTCAAAAGAAGCTGGCGATATTCCTATCTTGCCACCATATTTAATGTAATCATAGTCATGTTTGTTAAAATGACTTTTAAGAGCAACATATTCTTTATATGTTTCATACGCAGACATTATATAAGACCAAGTTCCTCTTCTCTGAGAATATTCAGAAATTTATAGTATAATCCTTTTTCACGACCATACGCCTCAATTTCCCAAGGCTGTTCCCAATAATCAATCTCGTTGATCTCATACTTTTCACCCAACCATTTAACAATATGAGCAGGGCGGCGCATATCTTTCATCTCGCCTTTAGCGTACTGTTTCACATGAACCATCTCATGCGCCAAGGCAAGTAACATTTCTTTTTTGTTCAAACGTTTTTCTAATGTTATGTGAAAAAATTTAGGACTACAATTTTCTTCTACATAATCGCAACAACCATATTCATCAGAACCTCTATCAAATTTATCAAATTGTATGGTCAAATGAATGTTATTATATATTCTAGTTGATTGAAGGAGATATTCTCCATAAAAATTAGCAGCTTTTTTTACTATTGGCAAAGAAACATGATCTGGGCGACCTATAGTCTCTATTTGCATAGATAGCCTCCTTTTCTTTAACCGAATATTTATATTGGTAGTCTAGCTCCACGTTTTAGAATATTCAGGTTTTCAGCTTCTGCTTGAACCTTTGATTTCATTGCTGGGTCTTTTTTGATCCAATATGCTGCAGTTTCTACTTCGAGATTATTTTTCTCACACCAGAAGACAATAGCGTCGATATATTCAATATTTTTGTCTCTACAAAGTATCTCTACTTCCTCTACGAAACTTGAGCTCTTAAGCATTCTTTTTCTTCTTCCTTGAGTTCTCTCACTCTTTGCTCGAAATAGTTAATAACTCTAAAAAACTCCTGTCTATCCTCAAACACCAAGATATTATTTAATTCGTATTCAAAAGCAGTTTTCATCATATAAACTTGGGAAAGAGAAGGCGAACGAGAGTTCTTCATGAAACTAATCCTTAATTGTGATTGTTGTGGGTTCACCTTTCGTCATATTATAAAGTTCTGAAGCATGTGTTGGATGAAGACGTACGCACCCATGGGAGGCAGGGCGACCAAGATTGCCGATATGAGGAGTAGCATGAATAGCATAACCCCCTGTAAAAAATATCGAATGTGGCATAGGCGCATTATCGTACTTCTTAGAAAAATGCATTAGTTGATAAGCATATGGTCTATAAGACCCAGTTGGTGTATAATAACCTTTTCTGGCAGTAGAGACTGGCCATATATCCATGAGTTGTCCATTCTCATAGACACTCATGGTCTGGTGTCGTTTACTAATAACGACATTGTAGTCGGCCATGGAAGAAGTTGAAAACAAAGCAATCACAGCAATCATAAACTTATTCATTTTATACTTTCTCAACTTTGATATTATCACGAATTTCTTTGATTTTAGCATGGACAAAATTTTCAAATTGCGGGTCTTCTTTGAAGTGTTCTACCATTTGTTGAACTGAAATTTGTTCAGACATAAAACATTCCCAAAGAAGTTCATAATTTTTCATAATATATCCTCAGTGGTTGTGATTCTGCTTCTTCCAGATCCATGATGTTAGATTTAACAATTTTTGATGAACTACATCGACCAAAGAACTATTCCAAAACCAGTGATTATGACGGTCTGACATTTTAGTTCTCCTTAGAAAGATGGCGGTCCCAGAAGGACTCGAACCTTCAACCTACCGCTTAGAAGGCGGGTGCTCTATCCTGTTGAGCTATGGAACCAATATTTATATTATATATGATAGGCGTGAAAAAGCAAGTCTTTTCTGTTTCGAGGTAAGACTTGCAGAACCCTAATAAGATTATTTAGAGTCTACGAAATTTTTAAAAGATTCCGCTAATTCAAAAATATCTTTATCTGTTGGGAATGATGGACATTCGCCTTTCGTTTCTTTAGCAAAATCAACTTCTGAATAATATTTTTGCATCAAATGTTCTCTTGCTAAATTTAAAAGATCAAATCTAATTTCAAATGGTGTTTTAGTCATTTTGTTTTCCTTTGTGTTTGTGTTGTGTGTTGTAACTTTTCTGTTTCTAGGCAAGTCACCAGCCCAATGAACTTACGCTGCTAGAGCGAAGTCAAATGGTGCGTAGTTATCGTTTGCACCTATACTTGCCTTTGGTCTCCTTGAACCCTTACTACACCAGTCGATCCTAGTTCGCCCCCATCATAAACATTCTGGTAGGACGCTCATCCCTACTGTCTGCTTTCCTTGAACATCAAAGTCCACTATGCTCAGAATGTTTATGGTGGAGGCGGTGGGAGTCGCACCCACGTCCTCAGTGTCTATGTCGTTCCTCTCAACGACCTCGGCAATCTATTTATAACGGAGCAAATGTTTTTGTATGTCCGTCAACTGATAATGTCACCGCTCCAACATAAGAGCAGTCTTTTGTTCCTGGTACGGCGAACTTACCTTCACCATGCCAGTGGAATGAAGGAGCGTTACACTCACCACCATTAATACTAACCAGCGAAACATCCATCACCTTCTTTGTCTTACAGTGAACAATGTGATCCTTCTTGACATCCTTTTCGCAAGTGATATCATCCGAAGCATATGCTATATTAGCAAATAACAGACTACTTGTCAAGAGTATTTTCAAAGTCTTCAATCCAAGGCTCCTTACTGGCACGGTCTATTAGAACTGTCCCGTACAGAGCACTTGACGACCGTTGCCAGTTCTGCACACCCAACCAAGCTAAGAAAGGATAACCCCGCTAGGATTACTAGTAGATACTTCTTCATTCTTTACCTCCGGATTAAAATCGTGTTTTTCAGTTTCATGAATAGCAACAGAGAACCATTCGTCTGATCCCTGACGCTTATACTGTAAATCCTGCATAGGAACCATTACCATCTGCTTTGTTTCAGGATGAACCATCATCTTTGGGAACATAACCATACGAATATCTTCAATTGGGTTTTTCTTTGTTAATCCACCTGTGGGGAAAGACACCCCACCATCTGGTCCTAGAATACTCATACTTTTTGCCCTTTAGACTTTTCAAGAAGATTGTAAAGAAACTCTACAACAGAATCATTAAATGTGATACCAGTCAAAATATTAGTAATACAATACTGCTTTGCTCCTAGAGCATTACCATCTGCCATCTTATCATATTCTACAGTAGCAAGACGGCGATCCTTAGTCATAAGGATATCATTCATTTTTGTATCTGACTTGTGACCATTATATACTGTAACAAGGTCCATGTCATCGATAATCTTCATAAACTCTTTGTTCTCATAACACTTCAATTCCAGGTCTGCTGCAAGAGCAGACCCAGATAACATTGAAGCAACGATCACACCAAACATAATCTTCTTCATGTTCACTTCCTTGTGGTTACTTCCTGAACCTTCTGAGCAACCTTCTGATTATCGATTCTACCGAAATTAGTAGGACGCTTTGGAGGCAAAGGAGCCTCAACATACTTTGTAATTGGCGGTGCAATAACATCGCCAGCAATTGCACTACCACCCATAAGCATGGCAGCGATGGTTGATAAGATAAACTTGTTCATCTTATTTCCTTTCTTTTTAGTTTATGATGTTCTTCAATAAAGCAACATCATATCCTGAGATACGAGAAAAAGCCTCTAAGGCTTCTTCCCTCGATACTCCTTCTGTTTCTAGAAGGAACTTTGCTACGATCTTTACATCATTAAAGTCTTCGTAGAATTCTACTTCTTTTGTATTCATGATACAACTCTTAATAAGATTGTGTTTTCGTTGATACGATACGCAAGAGGCTTTTCAGTCTTAAAATCGTCAAAGATCTTTCGTAGTACAAGCTTGCCACCCTCGAGTATGCGCTTAACAATTTCGTTCGGATCTTTTCTTCCCATGGACCTCGTTGTAGAAGTACTCTCGCAATAGTTTGAAATGCTCGTTCCTTTAACCTGTAACCCACCACGATCGATCGCAACAAGCCTCGTGATCGTCTTATACTTTGTATTGAACGTCCATAGTTCCATCGCCCCGATGATTTTTTCAGGAGAGATTGATGCAATTTTATAATTCTGATCTTCTTTCTGGTACTTGAGATTTTTGATTTTCTTTTCGACCGAAACTGTTCTTGGTTTACGAGACGTTCTAACTTTCTTCGTGTTTGAAGAATATCTCTCTGCGTCTTCGATAAGTGTGTTGTAAAAGTCGATGAGCTTCTTAATTTCCGTCTTTTTAAGGTGACGATACCCTTCCTTGAGTTGTTCACATTTACCATCATATGCCTCTAGAAGTTCATCAAGAACAGGAGAAAATTTAGAGATGATGGAGGTAGCATAAGTGGCAGGAATACTGTTTGCCTGTAACCACTCGTAAAGAGAAAATTCTACATTGTCGTAGATATAATCGTCTATCAATCCCTCAATCTCGCCTACAATAAAACTCGCACGCTCTTTGATTCGGTCCTGAATCGAAACAACGTTCTTTGGGGTTTCTTCTTTTATCTCTTGAACGTATTTATATGACTGCTTAATACGCTCATCAATATAATCCTGAATATCAGTAACAGGAAGGACAAATCCACGACTCAAAAGACGGCAACACCAAGCAACAGTAGTAGGAATAAGATTGTCAGGAATACTCTTGACTTTCTTTGCCTCTGCCACCCGCCCAAGATTTTTGAGATACGTAACAATATAATCCTTCGCTTCAGAACTGGTAGACATATAGTTATACCAGTTCAGAGAATGGATATATTCAATACGAGTCAAAGGTTTAGTAAATACTGGCTCGTCGCCCAGATGCTTCTTATTGACAAGATACTCCTGTGATTTCGAAACACGAGTAGCCTTGGGCTTACGTTTAATAAGAGCAGGACGACGAGCCATTGTTTTCTCCTTAAGCAGCTTCAGCCATTTCTACAGCAAGTTCTAGAGCCTTGGTCTTGAGTCCCTTGTTATAACCATACCAAGCGGACTGAAGACGAGTATCCGGAGAACGACCAACCAGATGGTCAGTCATGAAGGTAACAGCGTTGAATGCCTGCCACCAAGAACCCTCGGCATACTCAGCACCTGGCTGGGTATGTAGAATACCCAGAGCAAGATCAGCATTCTTAGATCGCTTACCCTCTGACTTCTCTTCCTCAGTAACCTTGTTAAGAGGAAAAATACGCTCGAAGTATTCAACAACAGACTCGTTCTTGGCCATCTTAGAACCAAGGAACTGTGCCATATCCTTATACTTCTCGAGCTTGTCAGTAGCAATACCAAGCATATCCTTCACCTGAGAAGCATCAAACTGCTTACGGTGAGAGATCTTTACCATACGCTCGACCTTTGAGTTCAGCGAGAGCGTAAGAGTGTTATTGCAGACGACACGGATCGGAGTGAACCGAACGTCAGTAGAGAAACCATACTTGTGGAAATTAGAAAATAGAAGGTAAGAGTCAATCTGATCTCCTTTGAACAGCTCGAAAGACTGCTTAATCTTTGCGAGACCCCAAACAATCTGCCCATCACGAAGAGATCCAGCAGTATGCATCTCCATATCACCAGCCATCACGAATTCATTAAAGAACTCGAATGCTTCTGCGTTCTGAACAGGATTCCAGTCATCGGAGACAACGTCAAGCATTTTCTTGTCCGAAGTACGAACAAGAGCAGATTGACCAGTTTCGATAACTGAATCTGGATCGTTATCATCCAGAATAGCGAAAGTAGGGAACTTCTGAACTTCCCAATTCAGACCAGCAGCCTGTAGCATCTGCTCAGGAGTAAGATCTGAGGGAACAGAAACACCAAGTCCGTGCCACGGGACAGCACCAGCATACGCCATCGTTTCGACATTATGAGACATTTCACTTCTCCATCACAAACTTCATTATATACATAGTATAGCGTATTATTTTAAAAAAGTCAAGCGGTCTTTTTTTCGTAGAGAGACTCTTGGAATCCAAAGTGAAATCCAGCTAGCCACTCAGACTGTCGATAATGTTCTAGCTGAACCAATTTTTCGTCCTCCTGGTCCACAGAAAGATAGTTGTAGGGACAATCTTTTATTTGCTCTTGATTGAGGAAGGCGAGTTTTCCTTCTTCAAAAAACTGGTTAGTATACTGCCAATCATTCATGTTTCGATCCTTTTTGAATCCAACAGTTCTTAGGTTCATCATGACATTGAATCTCCATTCTAAGACCTGATTCTTTCATCCTTGGTGTTATATAGGTTGCATCGATTTCGGGTATTACGAAAATCAACACAAAAAAGAAAGACAACTCTAAAATTGTCTTTTTCATCTTGGAAACGAAAAATAAGAATTGATGACTTTCTGAAGCTGTGGTTCTAGAGCATCATAATGTTCTCTATCCATAATACCACAAAGCATATCTTGATAATCTTCTGGTTCTAAAAATTGCTTACAGAGTTCAAGATAGTCTTCTCGAGTTTTAGGTTCTTCTACAGGAACACCTGCTACGTTAGGGCCATTGTAATTCTTAAGATCATCAGCGATTGATTTAGCAATCATCATTTTAGCGCATTCTACATAATATTTCATTGTTTCCAATTCTAACTGCTTTTTGCTCTTAGGAAAAGGAATAATATCTGCGCTCATTTACATTTGACTCCAAGAGTGGCATCCATTCCCATATATCGCCCATGGAACGATCCAAACTTACATGCACGTTGTTCGATCTCTACATTATACTGAATACAGTTCCCTGACATGCACATGAACACTAATGCAGCTACTAACTTCATGCTGCAACCCTAGATTCAAGTTCAATAAACTGTTTCTGTAGTTCTGGACTCATAGCTTGGAGAACATGACCACCAACACCAATCTGAATAACATTAGTTAATTCTAGAACTAGATTAGGATCAATATTGTCCTCTGGTTGAAAAACATACAACTTAGCAGGACTATATTTGTTTTCTTCAATTTTCATGGGATTTCCTTTTTGTTGGATCTGGGACCTGGACTCGAACCAAGATTAACGGAGTCAGAGTCCGCTGTTCTACCATTGAACTATCCCAGAATGGTGCCGTAGGAGAGAGTCGAACTCCCGACCTACTGATTACTAATCAGTTGCTCTACCAGCTGAGCTACTACGGCATTATTCTTCGGCGTTAATATATAGCTGATATGCAGAAAAGGCTCCACCAAGACAGAATAGACTTGCTATAAAATTAACAGTGGGCCATGACCCAAATACCATAAAGAAAATATTTAGAAGTAGAAAAAGAGAATTTATCAGAATCAAATAGAAAGATGCTCTTTTAGACATTTATTTTTCCTCAAAGAAACTTACTATGATTAGTAGTAACGTTATACAACATACTATCTCACCAAGAATTATAGCACCCCACAAAATATTCTCAGTCATCAGTAACCTCGGTCCGGTTTTTATTCATATCTCTCACCACCATCGAAGAGGTGCCACTCGTATCCAAGATCATCTATCGTATTCAAATACTGGCCTGGTTCGTCTGGCAGGTCTTCGTCAGAGGTATAAACTCTAATGAGACGCTTAACAATCGGAGCATCCTCACGATACATAACCCAGATAATCGGTTCTTTCTTTTTCCTCCCAATCTTGAGTATTTTGGCACCCTTTGGCATAAGAACCACAGGATCCATAATACTCTTAAGAGGGAAACCTTTTATTTTCATTTAAGTTCAGGATACCAACGATCATAGAAGATACGCATATTCTTTTCGAATACTTTAGGGTCATCGCACTGAAACGATTTTAGAACCTCAAAGAGTTCTTTATTCAACCTTTTGTCTTCAGAATCACTTACCTTATAACCACGATTTTCCAGTTCCTCGATAAGATCATCGTCATCGAAGACATCCATTTCAAAATCAATATATGGCATCACACACGCTCCTCACCAAAGAAATTCTTATATTCTTCATCAGTCATTAGTTCTTCACAGTAGGCAAAAAGATCACCATCCTGCCAGAGACGCCAAACATTACCATGAGAGTCGGTATGCTGAGCATAGTCAAGAACAGACTGCCAAGTGTCCCAGTAGAAGTCATTAGAAGGATCGGAGAGATCAACAGTATCTTCATGAGAGACACCCCAACCACCAAAGTCTTCAGAGAAGATCTTGGGAATATGAATGCCATGATGATCCGAGAGAAGAATTTCGATACCAGACATAAGATTTTTCCTCCAGCCAACCATAGACATATATTACCCTAGATCTTATTAAAAGTCAAGCGAATTCATATTACCCAGACGAAGTTTGGCTAATCTTGAAGCACGCTCATCTCGACTTTCACGAATAGTCTTTTCGATCAGTTCATCACCATTCACAGTATAATGATTGATGACTCTCTCTAGAGCATCGAGCATTTCGTCATAATATGCCTTATCTTCAGGATGACAAAAGCGTCCTTCTTCTGCTTCCTGTTTATTATACAGTAGATTATCATATGACTGTAGCAGAGAGGCAATAGTAATACTATCACCAACATCATGATCAAGCAGTAGGTCTTTCATTTTACTCATCGTTTTCATCCTCAACAGTGAAGTAGGAGTCAAAGTGTTGATTCATCATATCAGCTAGCATATGAGCCATATCATATGAGATCTTTTCGATATGAAGAACCTTATCATCATATTGAGTATGTTCTACGACTCTAGCAGTAAGATTCTTAATCATAGCAGATATCCTCGGTTCTCAAATTCAATTCCACGAGCTCGCATTTCTACAAGTGCTTCCTGCAGTTCCGCAGCACACGCTTCTCGCTGTACTCGCTCTTGGCTCCAGTTGCCCTCGGCTGCGTTATAATATGACATTGAAGATGCTAGCTTATGAGTCTTTGCGATCAGTTCTTCGTTTGTCAAATCTTTCATCATCCTGCTCCATTTCCTGGACCTCTATCGCCTAGTATAATAGCCCAGATGATTGCCGTCAATATGATTATTATTATCCAGAATACTTCCATTATCCAAACCTTTCGAATTTATCCAGAACACCGGTGTTCAATCCATAGTCTAGAGCAACCTTTTTCAATACACTTTTTAGATTACCTACAGAATTCCAACTCCAGTCCACGTCATGAACATCTTGTAGAGATACCAAAAGGTTCATATTACTCTCAATCCAATCTGGAAGATCGCTCTTATAAAGACTATAAACTGTTCGAATGTCTGTTCCATATGCATTTGTATCCATCGATGGCTTATAATAATCCTGGATAAGACAACCCACTGCACACATAGAACCATCTTGCGTTCTATAGGCGCACTGATTTAAATTATCATCAAACGCTCTATGACCCTGTGTAAACAAGTGAGTTGCTACTGTATCAAAGATCTTTTGTGGTGTCATCATTCGTCTCGGAGCCTCTTTAATAGGTTATCAAGTTCATTCTTCAAGAGAACGGTATTCAATTTCTCTGCAGTATTAATAATAGCAATAATCACTGATCCCTTAATCTGAGAAGGATATAGATCTCTCTCCTTATACCTATTAAAGTATTTGACGTATAGGTTGTTCATATCCTCATATAGATCATCCTGGTCTTCTCGATCCAAATCAAACATATTATAGTCTTTCATATCTCGAACCTTTAAAGTGTGAAAATTTTTTTGCGAAATTTTTTAAAAGTCATCCTACTAAAAAGTTTTGTGGTTTTGGATTGTGCTGTGAACCTTTAGGTTTCGTTGGTGGGTGTGCGAAAATGATTAAGCTCCGGGTCCCCCTAACCAAAAAATCCCAATTTGCCACAGGTCGTTTTTATAGCACAGCTCTCGCTAGCCTACCGCATAATCTTCAACATAACCATAGCCACGAGAGCACAGGGAAGAACGAGCATCGCCGCCTCAACCACGATCTTAGCCATTTCGCCTCCTAACATAGACAGAGCCATAGTATTCATCGTAAGATCCATTATACCAAAAAAACGGGAGAAAGTCAAGCAGAGAATGCTCGGTGAATCTCCCTTCTTTTTGAAGCTTCATCATAGCCATATAGAGAGATATCGTATTCGCCGGATATACCATATCAAATCCTCTCATTATATGTGTTATACATATCCTCAGCCCACTCGTTGAGAGCGAGGACTTCGGCGTCATACTCCTCGTTGGTCAGTATACCTTTGGTCAGCTGAAGGTCGAGCTTGTCCATTGCCCGCTCGTAGAGGCGTTCGATCTGGTCTTCGGTCATATCAGTTTACTTTCGCTAAACGGAGGTCTTCGAGGTATCCGTGTAAATGCTTAGTTCCCGCTTTGTTGACACACCGAGCCCAGGTATATCCGTTAGACTCTATGATCTGAACAATGGTCCAGACGTGACGGCCCTTACGGTAGAGAACAAGATCACCGATTTTCATTAGATCAACTCCACTTCATATCGATCTTCGTCCCAGTCAGCACGAGCACCGAGCACTCGCCGTTGGATCGAGTAGCCGTCATAGTCATCGCCGATCTCAGAACGGTAGACAGCGATCGCTTCTCGAGCATCCTCCAGCGTATGGTAAACGCCGAGCAGAACGGAACCCTCATAGGACACGAAGCCCATAACCACGAATACTTCCATCTTAGATCTCCAGTTCCAGAACCATGATCAACCGACCATCGGGACCATAGTGATATTCGACTTCGTAGTCGCCTTCAATTTTAGTGACGATCCAGAGGCCGAACTCTTTATTATAAACGGCGGAAGCGGGAACTTTTGCAGGGCGTTTCATCGTATTTCCTCCAATCACCATATTACCAGTATACCTGAATCCCTGGAAAAGGCAAGCGGGGCCTGTGCTGTATGAGTCAAGTTTACTATTAAAAAAGTCCGTCCACCTGGAGCTCCGCAGAGGCAACGATGGAGCGGACTTGACTTACGTGCTGAAATGGGGTATACTATGAAATTGAATGAGCGGAGAGGATTTGTTACCATACTCTTTTAACGTGGCCTCTCCCCCACGGAGCGTATTAAACGAGTGCCTTAACCTGATCCATATCGAGGAAGGACGGTGCCTTGAACGAGTCCAGATCATTAGTCACTGCATCTACATACGCACGAGCTTCGTCAGCGTCAAAGTTCTCTACACCAGGAGCAGTCGGCTCGGCATACTGTCCCTTGGCATACTTCGCACCGACAGACTTGAGCCGAGCAAGGTTCTTCGCCCGGATATCCGCAATTTCCTCTGCGGTCTTCGTCTTACCGAGCTTGGCCTTCTCAGCCTGCTCCTTATCACCAGCGATACGAGGCTTCGGAACCTTGACCATCTTAGTCTTGGTTTCCTTAGCTACCTTCGCCGTAGCAGGAGCACGAGTCTTAGTCTCGAGCGTACCGAGAGCCGGATCAGCCTTAACACGGAGAGCATACGCTGCCCGAGCGTTCTTCTCAGTCCAGCCGAACTCTGCCATAAGCAACGGGAGAACATCGGCCATCGGCTTGCCGAGATTGTCCTTCATAATACGAATCACGATTTCAGTCTTAGTAGCCATCATATATCTCCTGTCTCAACCCTATATTCTTACTCTACCCCAGATCTCAGAATAAGTCAAGCGAGATCTTCGCCGTTTCGATCAAGTTTACTATCATCTAGATCGTAGCCATAAAAGCCCTCGTTCTCTCTCCAGAACTCAATATATCGCTTGACGGCTACTCGAGAAATGTTATTATATTCGACAGAGCCATCTTTGAAGTAGATATAGAGATCATACGTCTTAATCATTGTATGCTTCCTCTTCCCATTGCTCGAGATCGGAGTAATTCGCACAATAGAAATCCTCAACGTCTCGTTCAGGCATCCACATCAGCAAATCACGGAGCAATTGTTTGGCACTCTCATTCATATTACCAAACAATCCCTCGTCAACCATATCGAGCATCTTATTCGTATATTCGCGAGTCATTACATTCCTCCATCGAGATAAGCGATAAATGCCAGACCAAGAGCAAGACCAAATGATACTATACCGAGAGCAACCATCTGGACCAGTGATTCCGAATCAAGTCGAGTATACCGCATATTATTCTCCCAGAGTCATAGGTTGTTTGATTACACCCGGAGCAAATTCGAATACATTATCTACATTTAGATGATCAATGAGTTCAGCATACAATTGACCGGTAAATGATCTCCATTCGTGGATACCACCAATATTACCCACAATCTTAGCGAGTATCATTGCTTCTTGCTCATCGAGCTCTATAGTGATCTTTGTTACTACCGTTTTATTCGTTTTCATATCAGTTCCACCCATCTCGGCCATTGTCATAGAAATTACGAGCAGCATCAGCAGCCCAAGCAGCCTTTGATAGCGACTTATTGAGTTTCTCGTTCTCTTCAGTCAGTCGTTTATTATCATTACGCATACGAGTTAACTCGAGTTCTAATGCCTCTACCTGTGCTTCGAGCCATTTGATCTGGTTTTTGAGTTCTTTAGACATTTTCATCTCCACAGTAGAATTATACCCAGAAGCAGCCGCTCCGTCAACCATATTCTTACTCTACTTCCAAAACTCGAAAAAGGCAAGCGTCAACTAGACTGTAAGGCAATCTTTTTTCTACTTTTTTTATCGAAAGTAAACTGTGTGCTAGAACCACCCCACCCAATACCACTCCCTAGAGTATACTCCGTTTTTGTGAAAAAGTCAATCGTAGCCTAAACCATAACGATCAAGTTTACGTACGAATTATTTTTGCTCTACGGCCAACTCTCCGCTTGCTTTTTATTGTTTTTTGGGGTAATATTAGGGTTCAATAGGAGAAAACCCATGATTAAACTGATGCGCTTGAATGAAATTAAAAATGGTGTGGTGGCTTATATTGTAAGTGATATTTCTGGGTTTGATACTATTATTGGCTATGTTTATTTAAATGAAAATAATAAATTGCGGCGGCAATATTGTGATTGGCTGAATTAATAATTTAATTGCTCGTGATTGCTAAATTAATACAGACACACGACCAACCACGAGCGAAGAGAACGACACACGACCAACAGCGATTACTCGGACCGAATACCGCCGAGATAAAAAAAGAGGGATTTAAAATACCCTATTTATTTACCACTAAATAAGCCTTTTATTCCCCTTTCTCAGAACAGGAATAATATACGGTACCAATTACTCTTCCGCCAGCGGCTGATTTAAATATTTCTCCCGCCTAGCGACTAGCGTCAATACAAGCCTCTTTACTATTATATTCCGCAGCGACTAGCGTCTGTAGTAATAGAGGGAGCGGAGTTAGTAGCGTAGATATAGGCGATTATTAGAATGTATTTCATTAGGTAATACTCCAGCCTACTTTCTTATATCCATGAATTACCATATCCCTATAGAATAGGTTATACATAGATATGGCCTTACGCTTAGAGAGATTATAAAACCTATACTCTTTACCTTGCTGGTCTACGTAAAAGAAATAATAGGTCATTTTACTTCTCCTCTAATTGCCAGAATATAGCGAATAGCATATTCAATATTGCTACTAGAACATTATATATCGCCAATTCTGTATTATC